>Ga0153917_1000045_pt1 | contig 151896 bp, 127 predicted proteins | sample TSFL001MetaG_FD_104695 | JGI IMG/M metagenome (GOLD analysis project Ga0153917, IMG submission 104695) | Attine ant fungus gardens microbial communities from Florida, USA - TSFL001 MetaG | ecosystem: Host-associated > Fungi > Mycelium > Unclassified | place: USA: Florida, Paynes Creek Historic... | reverse complement strand
TTTAAAGGCTTTTTTTCTTGTTTCACTCCCCTGATCCTCTTCAGAACCGGGTTGCAAAACTACAACCTTTTTTTCCCTCAATCCAAATTTATTTCTGAATTTTTTTAAAGTTTTTTCTAACCTCTATAAGAACGTTGCTTCGGTATTGCGAGTGCAAAGATATCCCCTTTTTTTCCCTCCTTCCTAATATTTCTTAACCTTTTTTTAATCTTATTTTTTAATCCTTGCCAATCAATACCTTACATTACACTTTTTTTACCCAATAAAACAAAAACCGGTATCTTTACTAAGAATACCGGTTTAAAAACTTAAAAATAATACACTATAAATCGAAGCGATCTGCATTCATTACCTTATTCCACGCGGCGATAAAGTCGCGAATAAACTTATCTCCGGCGTCAGAACTCGCATATACTTCAGCAATAGCTCTTAATTCAGCATTAGATCCGAAAACCAGGTCTGCCCTTGTAGCAGTCCATTTTTTCGTACCGTCCTTTCTCAGTGTTCCCTCATACAGCTCGTTATCTTCCCCAAGAGCTTTCCATGCAGTTCCCATGTCGAGCAGGTTTACGAAAAAGTCATTGGTCAATTTTCCAGGTGATTCTGTAAACACCCCATGCGGAGATCCGTCGAAATTGGTATTCAACACCCGCATTCCACCTATAAGAACCGTCAGCTCCGGCGCTGTGAGCCCCAACTGCTGGGCCTTATCTATTAGCAATGATTCGGTAGACACACTGCTTCTGTGTTTCCGGTAGTTTCTGAATCCGTCTGCAAAAGGTTCAAGATACGAAACAGATTCTACGTCGGTCTGTTCCTGAGTAGCATCCGTACGTCCCGGTGTAAAAGGAACATCGGTATTATATCCTGCATCTCTAACCGCTTTTTCAACTGCTGCGGTCCCTGCCAGAACAATAAGGTCGGCCATGGAAACGTATTTCCCTGTTGCGTTGAAGCTTTTTTGGATGTTTTCCAATACGGAGAGTACCCTTTGAAGCTGTGACGGATTGTTCGCTGCCCAGAACTTCATAGGAGCAAGACGTATACGTGCTCCGTTGGCTCCCCCGCGCTTATCTGAACTTCGGAACGTAGATGCCGAAGCCCATGCAGTAGCAACCAGTTCAGAAGCAGAAAGCCCTGAAGCCAGAATCTGAGACTTGAGGTTTTCGATATCGGTTGTTCCGATTACGGGACCTACTGCCTCAGGCACAGGATCCTGCCATGTGAAGACTTCTTCCGGAACATCAGGGCCGAGATAGCGGGAACGCGGTCCCATATCGCGGTGTGTAAGCTTAAACCAGGCCTTTGCAAAAGCATCAGCAAACTGGTCAGGGTTGTTGCGGAAGTTACGTGCTATTTTCTCATAAGCCGGGTCAAACCTTAAAGATAAATCTGTTGTAAGCATCATAGGTTTGTGTTTCTTGGAAGAATCGTGGGCATCAGGAATGATGTCTTCTGCATTCTTCGCTACCCATTGATGGGCACCTGCCGGGCTTTTTGTAAGTTCCCATTCAAAATCGAAAAGATATTCCAGGAACAGATTGGTCCATTCGGTAGGTTTGCCTGTCCAGGTTACTTCAAGCCCGCTTGTAATAGTATCAGAACCTTTCCCCGTACCATAGGAATTATGCCATCCAAGTCCCTGCATCTCCAAGCCTGCAGCTTCAGGTTCTTTTCCTACGTGATCTGCCGAAGCTGCCCCGTGCGTTTTCCCGAAGGTATGTCCTCCTGCGATCAGGGCTACCGTTTCTTCATCGTCCATGGCCATTCTTCCGAAAGTGTCTCGAATATCCTTTGCAGCAGCAATAGGATCCGGATTTCCGTCCGGCCCTTCCGGGTTTACATAAATCAATCCCATCTGAACTGCAGCCAGCGGGTTTTCGAGGTTTCTTGAATGTATTTTGCCGTCTGCATCGTCTTCTGATACAAGAACGCCGTGTTCTTTGGGTACTCCTTCCGAACCTTGGGCATATCGGATATCGCCTCCAAGCCATGTTTTTTCGGAGCCCCAGTACACGTCTGTATCGGGTTCCCAGACATCTTCACGTCCTCCGGCAAAACCCAGAGTTTTAAACCCCATGGACTCCAAAGCCATGTTCCCCGTCAAAATCAACAGGTCGGCCCACGAGATCTTATTTCCGTATTTCTGTTTAACAGGCCATAACAATCTTCGTGCTTTATCAAGACTTACGTTATCGGGCCAGCTGTTCAAAGGTGCGAACCTTTGTTGCCCCTGCCCTGCACCACCGCGCCCGTCCTGCACCCTATAGGTACCGGCACTGTGCCAGGCCATACGGATAAAAAGCGGACCGTAATGGCCGAAATCAGCGGGCCACCAATCCTGAGAATCGGTCATCAGTGCTTTTAAGTCATTCTTTACCGCCTCAAGATCGAGGCTTTCAAATGCTTTTTTATAATCAAAATCCTTATCCATTGGATCGGATAATGATGAATGCTGCCTAAGTATATTTACTTTCAGCTGGTTGGGCCACCAGTCCTGATTCTGCGTTCCACCGCCTGCTACAGGCTGTGTCATGGTTCCATTGTGAAATGGACATTTACTGATGTCGTTCGATCCGTTTTCCATAAATATTGCTTTATTAATTAATGTTGACCATATAGTTAAAATTAACAAAATTTAGCCGGTTATTTTTTACGCACTATATTAAAAATCTATTAAACTATAGAAAATATCAGTATATAATATAAAAAGGAAGCTTAAAGCTTCCTTCTAAGCAGGTTTTTCGTTTGTAATCCTCATTGTAAATTCACTGCCTACTCCATACTCGCTGTTGGCTTCCAGGCTTCCGTTCTGAGCTTCAATAAATTCCTTGCTTATGGTTAAACCAAGACCTGTTCCTTCTTTATGGGTTCCGGGAACCCTGAAATAACGATCAAATACTTTATCAAGATACTCCGAAGGAATCCCTATTCCCTCATCCTTTACCTTAAATATGGTTTCGGTTTCGGTTTGATCTATTGAAATCCATATTTCAGCATCATCATGCGAATAATGTATGGCATTTGTAACCAGATTAGCCAATACCCATATCGTTTTCTCTTCATCTACATATACCTTATTCAGATCAGGTTTTACGCTGATGCTGAACTTCAACATCTTTGCATCGGCCAGCAGCTGATTGGAACTTAACGCTCCTTTCAGGATGTCTTCGGGATTTACCTGTGTTTTATGTACCTGTATCATGCCGCTTTCCATCTGCGTAAGCTGCAGCAATTCTTTCGTAATATTCAATAACCGATGTACATCTTCATCAATCCCTTTAACCAGCATTCGTTGCTCTTCGTTCAACTGTCCTATCTGATCATTCGTAAGAAGGCGCAGACTCATTTCCATGGAAGAAATAGGTGTTTTAAATTCATGTGAAACCGTAGCTATAAATCTTGTCTTAGCAGCATCAAGTTCTTTAAACTCTGTTATATTCCTAAGAATGATTACGTGCCCTACAAACTGCCTGATCTTTTCGCCATCCGGTATGATTTCAATATGGAATACTTCTTTCGTATAGTGGTGTTCCTTTGCATCAACCATGATCCGGATCTGTTTTTGCTCTTTGTCTTCTTCCAGAAGCATATCCTGTATAAGCAGACGGATCAGGTCGTTATTCAGTGCCAGATCCCTGGCATTTTTACCGACCATGTATTCTTCTGATAATCCTGTGATTTTTTCTGCTTCGTGATTGGCAAAAATCACCTGCATGTTCTCATCCAGCCCCAGTACGGCATCATGCATGTTGTTGATAAGCGTTTCCATCCTGCTTTTCTGCTTCAGCAGTGCTGCAAGATGGCTGTTGTTGTACACCTGAAGCTTTGCAGCCATGGTGTTGAAGGAATGCGCCAGCTCACCAAATTCATTCTCCTTATGTAAGTATATTCTTTCAGAATAATTATCTGCGGCAATCTGTCTGATGCTCAGTGTGAGCTTTTCGATCGGATCTGCAATATTTGAAGGAAGTGTCAACAGGGCATTCAGTGCAATAAAAATACAGGCAGCCCCTGTAAACAAGATCCATAAAACAGCCTGGTCCGAAGTTTTTTCTGCAAACTCGCTTTTAATCTGTATAGCCTGCATGTTCATTTCCATTACCTCTAAAACCGCTGTTTTCATCTCCTTTAGCGCATCCTTACGTTCAGGATGTTCTTTATAAACTTCAAAAGCATTCCTTATGAGCAGGTTCAATTCTTTTTCTCCCTGTTCCGTAGCATTGGCTTCCTGCTTTGCTAAACATTGTGAGAACAGCTGCAGGTTCATTCCAGCCTCATCGTTCATGCTACGCATCATCCCTTTTGAATATACCAGCGAATTGTAGTTATCATTAAGTATGTTCTGCGTATCATTTTTCAGCGAATACATATAGATGGTTGCCACAGAAGACAAAAGCAGAATTAAGAAGAACAACAGTCCTAATCCCAACCGGAGTTTTGTTTTGATTTTCATTTGGATAAAATAATAACATCAACCGTTAACGAAGATAATTTTTTTAATAATTCATTGAACAAATTCGTAGCCAAAATAATCCTCATAAGCCCTAAACGCGGTTTTCCCAAACATACCGTCGTTATCTGTCTCAATTCCACCTGTTCTATAATGGCTGTAGAAACCCTGTTGTGCTTTACTTTGAGAATTTCTCCTCCCAACTCCGTAGCCAGTTTTAAATTGTTAATGAGATGCCGCTGCTTTTCAAGCGTAATTTTGTCAGGATCTTCAGAGGGTGTTTGAATATACAGTACAAACCACTTAGAACTATAATACCCGGCCAGTCGTGCGGTCTTCCTTATTACGGTGCGCGCGTTCCGTTCGTTGGTACTGATGCACGCCAGAAAACGGGATGGTTTTGCATAAATGGAAGTCCGGTATTCTGTTTCAACCTTCTTTTCTACATATGAGGCAACTTCCTTTAAGGCCAGCTCCCTTAATTGCAGGATATTAGAAGGTATAAAGAAATGGGTCAGGGCCGTCCGTATTTTTTCACTGGGATAGATCTTCCCCGTCCTTAAACGATCAATAAGCTCATCGGTCGTAAGATCTATATTTACAACCTCATCAGCCTGCTTTAGTACAATATCGGGTACCCGTTCCGTAACATCTACCGCCGTAATATCGGAAATAGCTGAATGCAGGCTTTCTATATGCTGTATGTTCAAAGCGGAAATAACGTTAATACCGGCGCTCAGCAGGTCCATTACATCCTGCCAGCGCTTGTTATTGCGGCTGCCTGTTGTATTTGAATGCGCCAGCTCGTCAACTAAAACAACTTCAGGACGCAGGGTAAGAATTTCTTCAAGATCCATTTCTTCGATTAATTTACCCTTATAGAATACCGTTTTACGCGGAATGCACGGGATTCCTTCCACAAGTTGCTGGGTAGCGGTGCGTCCGTGTGTTTCAATATAGCCGATCCGTACATCAACGTCGTTGCGCAACAGCTCGTGCGCTTCCTGTAGCATGCGAAATGTTTTCCCCACCCCGGCGCACATTCCGATGTATATTTTAAACCTGCCCCTTTTTGATTTCTTTATTAGGGTTAAAAAGTCTTCTTTCATGGTCTTGACCGATTAAAACTTAATGGCAACAGATGTCGTCGCAAACATATCGGATGATGCATTTCGTCCGTTGCGTAAAAAAACCGCATCTTGGCTTTTAAGCGTCCTTATTTCAATACGCCACACCACATTTTCACCTATCTTACGATCGATATTTGCTGATAGCCCCCATGTTTTGAAGCCGTTTGGAGTCCCTGTTGCAATAATGACTCCTTTTTCATCCACGTAAGATTCTGCCCTAAGGGTCGTTGCCCATTTTTCACTGAACCTGTAACTTACGACAACTATGGGGCTGTACCAGAAGTCGTAACTTTCCGACCGCTTATACTTCTGTTGCCAGCCAGTATCAAGCCCTGCCGTAAGCGTAATATGCTCCGACGGATTGAATACGACGTATAAATTATGAAAATAACGCATTTTCCTCTTGTCATCCGGAGTATCGGACCCTATAAACGAACTACTGTTAACGGTGATCCTGGAATTTGGCGAAAAAACCAGCTGGTGGCCGAAAGAAGGCATCGTATTTCCTTCTACGCGCTTTATCCGCTGCCAGCCGTTCAGATAATAAAGATTCAACGTCCATCTGTTGTCTTTACTTGTATATCCCAACTTCACCCCTGTTGAAAAGTACGGTGAATTTTCGGCCTGAATGCTTCTGGTAAGCGTCGCTACAGAAGCTCCTATAGCGCTTTCAAATCCAATATGCGAAGGCATGATACCGGCATCCAGCCATATGTTGTGCTTTTTCGATAACCTTACACCTGCATTTGCTTCATAGACATTCTTTACTCCGTCAGGTTCCGACGCCAGGTTAGATGTTACATAAGTACCGGCCATGAGGGCAAAATTTCCCCTTACCGATCCGTCATCATAATGCATCTGTACCGTTCCGAAATTCAGATTTACCTCATCATGGCGGTTGAAAGAATAAAGGAATGCAGGTTGTTGATTGTTTTCCGGACGATTGAAATCATAGCTATAGTACATTTCTGCGTAGCCCGACAGCTTCCAGTTCCGGTTTTGGAGCTCCTGAGACCAGATGTTTGAAACGCCTAAAGCAAACAAGCTTAAAAAAAAGGTCTTTTTCATTGCGCGTTCATTTTATCCAAAGCCCTGTTGAGCATTACGACATTGATCTTTTCCGGTCCGAAAATCCCCATAAAAGGTTGTTCCGTTTGTGCTTTTATCAACTCTTTAAGCTGTTGCCTGCTTATTTTTCTCGCTTTAGAGATACGGTCAACCTGAACCATGGCAGACTGTACGGAAATATGTGGATCGAGCCCGCTTCCACTAGATGTTAGCAGATCTACCGGTACCTCGCTTCGTTTCACACCCGGATTTTTCATTAAAAAATCATCCAGGCGTTTCGCTACATCCTGAAGATACTCCTTGTTGTTGGATCCCTTATTACTGGCACCGGATGCACCCGCATTGTAGGCTACAGCCGACGGCCTTCCCCAGAAATATCCTTCTTTGGTAAAAGATTGTCCTATATTGAGGTAATAGGTTTTATGACCATCAACGGGAGTTATGAAACCTTTTCCCCTGTTCGGTGCTGCCTGAGCTATTCCCCATATAACCAAAGGATAAAGGACCATAAGGATGAGCAGCAGGCCAACCGTTAAAAGTGTTGCACTAATAATATGTTTTTTCATTCTAATTTCAATTGATAGGTTATCCGTAATTAAGTTTGTTGCATACTGCTGCCGCCTTTTAATAGAAGAATGCCACCAGCATATCGATCATTTTAATACCAAAAAAGGGTACGATAAGGCCGCCTATTCCATAAATCAATACATTTCTCCTTAACAATGCACTTGCACCTATAGGCTTATAGGCTACCCCCTTCAAAGCCAGCGGAATAAGCAGCGGAATGATAACCGCATTAAAGATAACGGCAGAAAGGATTGCCGACTCCGGACTGTGGAGCTGCATGACGTTAAGCTGCTGCAAAGCCGGGATCGCCGTAATGAAGAGAGCCGGGATGATCGCAAAATACTTTGCAACATCGTTCGCTATACTGAACGTTGTCAATGTCCCCCTCGTCATAAGAAGCTGCTTTCCAATTTCCACTACTTCAATAAGCTTGGTCGGATCGTTATCAAGATCTACCATATTACCCGCTTCCTTCGCAGCCTGTGTACCGCTGTTCATCGCTACTCCTACATCTGCCTGTGCCAGTGCGGGTGCATCATTTGTACCATCACCCATCATGGCTACAAGATGTCCGTTCATTTGTTCACTCCTTATATAATTCATTTTATCTTCAGGTTTGGCCTCTGCAATAAAATCATCAACACCTGCCTTATCCGCAATGTATTTGGCAGTCATGGGATTGTCGCCCGTAACCATTACCGTTTTAATACCCATTTTTCTCAATCGCTCAAACCGTTCCCGGATCCCTGGTTTCACGATATCCTGAAGTTCAATGACTCCCAGTACGGTTTCATTTTCAGTTACCACGAGCGGCGTACCCCCGTTTTCGGAAATTTCCTTTACCCTTGCAAAAATTTCATCCGGAAAACTGTTACCTGCTTTTTCAACAAGGTTCTTTATAGCATCATAAGCTCCTTTACGTATGCGGACATTATCAAAATCGACACCTGAGCAACGTGTTTCTGCTGTAAAACCGATCGTATTATATGTTTTTAAATCATATTGCTGTTCTACGGGCCCCAAAAGCTCCACAATGGATTTGCCTTCAGGGGTTTCATCATTCAAAGAACTCAGTACCGCCGCTTTTTCAAGCTGTTGCATTTCTGTTCCATAAGCGGCATATAAAACAGTAGCACGCCGGTTCCCTATTGTGATGGTGCCTGTTTTATCAAGAAGCAGTACATCAACATCTCCGGCAGTTTCCACAGCCTTCCCGCTTTTTGTAACAACATTTGCACGTAGGGCCCTGTCCATACCGGCAATACCGATAGCGGACAACAGACCGCCGATAGTTGTGGGAATGAGACATACGAAAAGCGATATAAGCGCTCCGACCGTGACGGGAACTCCGGCGTAATCGGCAAATGGTTTTAGAGTAACCATCACGATCACGAAAACCAGCGTAAATGCAGCCAGCAATATCGTCAGGGCAATTTCATTAGGTGATTTCTGCCTGTTGGCTCCTTCAACCAAAGCTATCATTTTATCCAGGAAGCTTTCGCCCGGCTGTATCGTTACCCTTACCTTAATACGGTCCGACAATACCCTGGTTCCGCCTGTTACTGAACTTTTATCGCCTCCGGCCTCCCGGATAACGGGCGCACTTTCCCCTGTAATGGCACTTTCATCAATAGTCGCCAGTCCCTCTATGATTTCACCGTCTGAAGGTATGATGTCTCCTGCCTCACAAACAAAGACCCTACCTTTAGATAATTCAGATGAAGAAATAAAAGATCCGTCCTCCAGCCTTGCCGGTGTTTCCTCCCTTGTTTTACGCAAGCTGTCCGCCTGCGCTTTTCCACGAGCTTCTGCAATAGCTTCCGCAAAATTGGCAAACAACAGTGTAAACAAAAGGATGGTGAAGATGCACATATTGTATCCGAAGCTACCTTGGGAACGTTCTCCGAGCAAGATCCAGACACACATGCACAACATGATGAACGTACCTATTTCCACTGCGAACATCACAGGGTTTTTATAAAGGGTCATGGGGTTAAGTTTTACAAATGATTCTTTAACAGCTTTGCGAACAAGAGATTTGTCAAAAATCCCCTTTTTATTTTGTTGTATCATTTATTTAAAGTTTAGGAGTTAAAAAATAATCGGCTATCGGACCAAGCGTTAAAGCCGGAAAAAAAGCCAGAGCAGCTACTATGAACACCACTGCAAAAACGATGATTCCAAATGTTGCCGTATCTGTAGCTAAAGTTCCCGGGCCTTCGGGCACATACCTTTTATGCGCCAACAGACCGGCAATGGCAACAGGGCCTATAATCGGCAGGTACCTTCCAAGCAGAAGCACAATTCCCGTTGCTATGTTCCAGAATGCCGTATTATCCCCCAACCCTTCAAATCCGGATCCGTTATTGGCTGCTGCGGACGTAAATTCATAAAGCATCTCGCTGAAACCATGGTACGACGGATTGTTAAGCGTGCTCATTGTTTGAGAAGGCAGAGAAACAGCCAGTGCTGTACCTGCCAGAATAAGGAACGGATGTAAAAGCGTGACAAGCATTGCAATTTTCATTTCTCTTGCCTCAATCTTTTTTCCGAAAATTTCGGGCGTGCGCCCTACCATGAGCCCTCCTATAAATACAGCCAAGATCACAAAGATGAAAAAGTTCAATATTCCTACTCCCACACCTCCGTATACGCTGTTCACCATCATGGCCAGCAACTGGTTCATTCCCGAAAGCGGCATCGTACTGTCATGCATGGCATTGACCGATCCCGTGGAAATAACCGTAGTGGCAATACTCCAGAAACCTGAAGCTGCAGTCCCTATGCGGATTTCTTTTCCTTCCATGGCTCCCAGGCTGTTATCACCCCCGAGTTCCCTGATCATAGGATTCCCCTGGACTTCCATATATACATTGGGAATCGTAAGACATAAGAAACCAAAGGTCATGACGCCGAACATCATCCATGCAAATTTTCTGCGCTTCGTATAAATTCCGAATGCAAACAACATGGCCATCGGAATGATCATCTGGGCAACCATCTCCACCATATTGGAAAAATAGGTCGGATTTTCCAAAGGATGTGCAGAATTGGTTCCGAAATATCCTCCCCCGTTGGTACCAAGATGTTTGATAGCTACAAAGGCCGCAACAGGGCCTGTTGAAACTTCCACCTTCCGGCCTTCCATTGTAGTCATCTCCGTTTTTCCCGAAAAGGTCATAGGAGTGCCTTCAAAAAGAAGGATAACTGCAACAACAATGCTTAATGGAAGCAGGATACGTGTAATGGATTTAACCAGATAGACATAAAAATTACCAAGGGCCGTCGCTGTCTTGTTCCTGAATGCTTCAAAAACAGCCGCCGCCGCCGCCATTCCCGTTGCAGCACTTACGAACTGTAAAAACATAAGCCAAACCTGGCTCAGGTACCCCACACCCGTTTCCCCTGAATAATGCTGAAGATTACAGTTCACTACAAAGGAAATGATGGTATTGAAAGCCAGGTCGGGACTCATATTGGGATTATGATCCGGATTAAACGGAAGATGTGCCTGGTTCATAAGCAGCAAAAAGCCGGCTATAAGCCACACAACATTTATTGTAAGTAAAGCCTGCAGATGCTGTTTCCACCCCATCTGTTCAACAGGGTTTATACGCGTTACTTTAAAAAGCAGCTTTTCTAAAGGATTCATCACGGCATCCAGAAAAGTTTTGCCGTTTCCGTAAACAGCTGCTATATATTTACCTAGTGGAATGGAAAGAAGTACTGCCAAAAGGAATTGGGCAATGATTCCTGCTATTTCGGTGTTCATCTGTATATATTTAAAAGTTTGTAATTAAAATTTCTCAGGTTTAAGCAGAACATACACCAGATATACGAAGAGTAAAATTGCTATGCATAGTAAAAGAATCATGGTAAACCGATTAAATGTTATCAAAGAAGTCGATGGATTTATAAAAAGCGGCGAAGCATGCCGTAGCACACAGTATTAACAGAAAGACCATCATGACGCAGGATGGTATAGCTGTTTTACATATGCCGCTTTCAGGTTCATAGGAAACTGGTTCAGAAACTTTTTACGGTTTCCAAAATCGGCTTCGATCATCAGGGTTACCGGTAAAACGAATAAACTTTCGATATAGGTTTTCCCTAAATCGTTTGTTTTAGAGAACAGGCGTCCCACAGTGTAGCAGATTTGCTTTACGTAGGAAGGATCATTTTTAAGAATGCCCTCCAGTACTCTTTTTTTAAGGTCTTTTATTTCGTCCAGCGAAATAATGGCTTGAATTTTCATCATTTCAGATATTATTTTCTGTACCTATGCCAACAGCCGTACCATTATGCCTGAAAAGAAAACAAACAACTGACAATCAGTAAAATAAAACCAAAACCAAGAAACAGGTAAGTAAAAAACCCTTTCATAATGAAAGGGTCATATTGTCGTTTTGAAATTAAGGAGTATTAAATATGGAAAATGATGTGTGCTGAAACCTGCCCCAAACAGCTAAACGTCATCCGGACAGCCTTCCGTAATTAACGGTAAAGTGAATGAGGCAAAGGATGGAATGTTTTAGTATTTAATCGTTTAACCCATACTCGGAAATCTTCCGGTAAAGGGTCGTTAGGCCAATTCCAAGCAATTCCGCCGTTTTTGTTTTATTACCGTTCGTAAATTTGAGTACCTTCAGTATATGCATCTTTTCTATACGCGACAGCTCCATTGTTGTCTCTTCCGGAACATGCTGCTGAATCCACAACGGAAAATCGGAGGCATGTAGCAGATCTTCCTCGCTTAAAATAAGAGCGCGCTCTATGGTATTTTTGAGTTCCCTGATATTTCCGGGCCAGGAATATGCTTCCAGCTTTTTAAGAACTTCCTTGCCAACGCTTTTTACATCCCTTCCGTACTGCTTATTAAAATATGTGATGAATTGCCGGGTTATCTCAGCTATATCTTCACTGCGTTCCCTAAGGGATGGGAGACGGATCTCAAAAACGGATATCCTGTAATACAGATCCTCCCGAAACGTTCCCAAAGCAATTTCTTTTTCAAAATTGCGGTTGGTAGCCGCAATAATGCGTACATCGACTTTTGAAGGTTTTGTTTCTCCTATTTTGATGAACTCACCCGATTCCAGAACCCTTAGTAATTTAGCCTGTAAATCCAGCGCCATTTCTCCGATTTCATCAAGAAAAATAGTCCCTTTATGGGCTTCTTCAAACAACCCTTTCTGATCTTTTACCGCCCCCGTGAAAGCACCTGCCTTATGCCCGAACAATTCGCTTTCCAAAAGATCTTTTCCGAATGCGGAACAGTTAATCGCTACAAAATTCTGATCTCCGCGCGGGCTTGCTTTATGTATGGCGTTTGCAAAAACTTCTTTTCCAGTTCCCGTTTCTCCAGTGAGCAGAACCGAGGCGTTCGTGGGAGCTACTTTGCGGGCCATTTTAAGCGCCTCCTGAAATACGGGGGAACTTCCTGTTAATCCCTCTAAAGATAAACGAGGTAATGAAACGCTACGATCTGCATCCTTTACCCGGTTTAGCTTTCTTCGTTCTATAGCGCGGTAAAGCAAAGGAAGTATTTTGGCATTGTCATCTCCTTTTGTTATATAGTCGAACGCACCATTTTTTATAGCCTGAACACCATCAGGTATGTTACCGTACGCCGTCAGGAGTATGATCTCGACCGAAGGAAACGCTTTTTTTACCTTTGCGGCAAAATCAACTCCGCTTCCGTCCGGTAATTTTACATCGCATAATACGACATCCGGTTCAACAGTTTCCATTTTTCTGAATCCGGACTTCAGATCTGCTGCCTGGTGGATCTCAAAACCTTCCAGTTCCAGAATACGGGCCAGCAATGTCCTTATTTTAGATTCATCATCAATGATTAAGATTTTATACGGCGTCATTCAGCAAACAATTTTAAATAACGAATGTATAAAATTTTTAATGTACGTTCTGTACAAATCATTCTCTAAATATCCAGCCCGCAAAAAATAAGAGAAATGATCAATCAAATAGCGTTTATACAAAAATAAATGCATTTTTTTTGCCTAAATCCTATCCATAAAAAACGATTTTAAGTATATGAAATAAAATTTATACAAAAACATCAAAAAACGGATATTATGATTTAAATCATAAAAACCGGATACCGCTCCAACCTACATTTGTTCCGATTAAAATTTACATCATGCTTACCGATCGTCATAAACAAATCATCCTTGCAACAGTTCCGGTTCTGAAAACGGGGGGTGTTGCCCTTACAACTCACTTTTATAACCGCATGTTTAAGCATCATCCCGAACTGAAAAACCTTTTCAATATGGGAAACCAGTATGCAGGAAAACAACAAACGGCACTTGCAATGGCCGTACTTGCCTATGCTGAAAACATCTCGGATCCTTCTGTACTTTTGCCTGTCATCGATTTTATAGGTCATAAACACACAAGTCTCAACGTTCAACCCGAACAATATGAAATTGTTGGTGCACATCTCTTAGCGTCCATAAAAGAAGTACTGCAGGATGCCGCAACGGACGAGGTACTGGAGGCCTGGTCGCTTGCCTATAACCAACTGGCAGCTATTATGACCGGATATGAAAAGGAGATGTATAACCGTAAAAAAAGTGCCGATGGCGCATGGACCGGATGGCGGACATTCATTGTAAAAAGCCGGGTTGAGGAATCTTCCGAGATCGTGTCTTTATACCTTGCTCCAAAGGACGGGAAGAAAATCCCTTTTCATCAACCCGGTCAATATATAAGCTTAAAAGTTTTTTTACCCGATCTGAAGTTGGAACAAATCCGTCAGTACAGTATTTCCTGTGCTCCGAACGATGAATACTTCCGCATTTCAGTAAAACGTGAAAAGGGAACTTCCGTTAAAGTAAACGGAATCATCAGCAACCGTCTTCACGATCACTTTTTTGAAGGAAGCGAAGTGGAAATCAGTGCCCCGGCGGGTAGCTTCATCCTGCAAAAGAACCAGAATAAAAAGGTGTTTATCAGTGGCGGAATAGGCCAGACCCCCTTATTATCCATGCTGGAAGCCCTAGACCTCAACGAAGAGGCTACACAGGACATCATCTGGATTCACGCCTGCCGCAACCAACTGGTACATGCTTTTTCAGATAAGGTTACTTATATCAAAAACAACCACCAAAATGTAAAAAGCTATCAGTTTTACGACGTTGTTGAAGAAAAGTCTGCAGATGAACATATATTTAAAGGCCCTGTAGATTTTACAAAAATAAAGGATTTGCTGTTTGAAGAACAAACGGAATACTATATCTGCGGTCCTAAACCGTTCCTCGAAAAAATGCTGCTGGAATTAAGGGCTAATAAAGTAGCGGATCAGCAAATCTTTTATGAAGAATTCGGACCTAAATCCATCTAAAATAAAACAATTAAAAAACGGAGAAGCTCAGCTTCTCTTTTTGAGTTATGTATCTGAAACAACATGTATCTAAAAACAACTACTACCGCGTAAAATGGAGCAGGATTGCTCTTTGCTCAGTGTTGGTAGGACTTATAGTGGGAATGATTACGTTAATGTTCAAGAACCTTGTAGAAGAATTCGAACACCTGCTGTTTACAAAAGCCGGAAATGGACCTTTGCTCTTCCTGCTGTTTCCCATGCTTGGTCTTTTGATCATTTATTTTCTGCGGCAATTTGTATTCTATAAGAAAAAAAATAAGGGAATTTCAGAAGTGCTCGAAGCCGTTCGTTATGATAAGAAGATTCCACCATATAAAACGCCGTCTCACCTTTTTAATGGATTTTTAACTGTGATTTTCGGTGGAACAACGGGCATAGAGGTTTCAACCGTAGTCGCTACCGCTGCATTGGGAGATATGGCGTCGCGCAAAGACGTCATATTTAAAAAGTACAGACGGGAATTCATTGGAGCAGCCATCGCCAGCGGTGTTACCATATTGTTTTGCAGCCCCCTTGCCGGACTTTTTTTCTCTTATGAAACCATTGACAAACAAAAGACAAAAGTTTTCTGGATTACGCATGTATTGAGCGTTTCCATAGCCACTTTAGTGCTTCTGCTTATGAACGGAAAACCTTTAATCGATCTGAGTAATTCCATTCACGACTGGAATTTGGAAGCACTTCCCTACTTTATAGGATTAAGTGTTTTAACCGGGCTGTATGGTGTGTATATGACCAAATCGGTCGTTTTTTCGAAAAAGGCGGCCTTTCTCGAAAACCGCCCGATTCTTCAACTGGTAACGGGGTCGCTCATATTGGGAAGTATCCTGCTGTGGATGCCGCAACTTTATGGAGACGGTTACCATACCATCCACGACCTTGCAAATGCCGGATCTAACGCCGACATGTGGATATCCCTTCTCGCAGCACTCCTTATTGTAAAACCATGGACAACGGGACTTACTCTTAAATTAGGTGGCGACGGGGGGGTATTTGCACCCAGTATTTTTTCCGGGGCCTGTTTAGGTCTGCTCGTGGGACTTATAGTAAAAACCTATTTTTTTCCCGATGCAATGGTTTTGAACTTTCTTGTCCTCGGGGTTGCATTAACGGTAGCAGCGACATTACATGCCCCGTTTACTGCATTGTTTCTTACATTCGGTATTTTTAATTCGTATATTTTATGGTTACCTTTAACTGTAATGACCTTTCTGAGTTTTTGGATATCTAAGAAAACATTTCCAGATACGGTATATACACTGGCTTTGAAAAAATAAGTAACATAATGGATTTTGATGATTTACTATTGCAGGTTCGGAATTGCAACGTATGTGCCGAAGCATTGCCTTTAGGCGCTAAACCCATTGTACAGGCATCGCCGCGATCTAAAATCGTGATCATAGGTCAGGCACCCGGAACGAAAGCACATCTTTCCGGAAAACCATGGAACGATGCCAGCGGCATTCGTTTGCGCGAGTGGCTTCAGGTCACCGATGAAGAGTTTTATGATCCTGATCTTTTTGCACTTGTTCCTATGGGATTCTGCTATCCGGGAAAGGCTTCTTCAGGAGATTTACCGCCACGTAAGGAATGTGCGCCTTTGTGGCACCTAAGATTGCTGAATTACATGGAAGATATCAGGCTTGTTCTGCTTGTAGGAAAATATGCCCAGCATCATTATCTCGGAAATAAGGATAGCTTAACCGCAAACGTCCGTGGCTATGCTGATTTTTTACCCCGGTATTTTCCTTTACCCCACCCGTCCCCACGGAATTTTATATGGATGAATCAAAACCCGTGGTTTGGATCCGATGTGCTTCCCAATCTTGGAAAATTGGTTAAAACAGCTTTGGAAATATAGATTTTAGGCTACATTTGCGTAAAATGACGCATAAAAATGATTAATGAGGAACTATTGTTGCAATGTGGTGCCGAGTACAGGAAAACAGAAAAAAACGAGCTTATTTTTGAGATAGGGCACTTTCCCAAATACTATTACCAGATTAAGGAAGGCCGGGTAAAGATGAACAACCTCACGGAAGACGGTAAAGAGTTTATTCAGAACATTTTTGTACCCGGGCAAAGTTTCGGGGAACCGCCTCTTTTTATTGATGAGCCTTATCCCGCCAATGCTATTGCCATTTCTAAAGGAATTCTCATTCAGATTAAAAAGCCGCTTTTTTATGAAATGCTTCAGAAGCATCCGGAGGTTTCCCTGGCTCTTAACAAAAGCCTGGCCCGAAGACTTTATTACAAATCGGTAATGGCTCCCGAACTGTCCTCACAAAGCCCCGAAAAAAGACTTTTAAAGCTATTGCACTACCTGATGGAGCACCGCAAAGACGACAATGTGGAATTCATAGTAGACCTTTCGAGGCAACAGCTTGCCGACCTCACGGGATTAAGGGTGGAAACCGTTATCAGAACCATCAAGCAACTTGAAAAGAAAGCGCTGCTCAAAATAAAGGAAGGAAAAATATTTCTCAAGGAGCAGTAATCTATCTGTATCTCCGATTGTCCTAAACAATAAATCCCTGTGGTTTTAGCCCACGGGGATTTATTGTTTACAGGACTTTACTCCCTATTCCGTCACCTGTACTGTTTTTTCCCGCTTCAGGTGCATGTACATCCAAACGATAACCCCGAAAAGCAGGAAAGAAAAAACAAGATAGCGCAACGCGAGATCGGTTTGCGACGAAACCAGCCCGCTACTGGAAACAGCGAAACTCGTCAGGGAGGTAATAACGTATACCAGCCCCCCCATCAAACCGCCTGCCGTACCCGCATTCTTCGGAAAATAAAGCATACTGCTCGTAAAAAACGATGTAAACAATATACCCGAACAGATATGGATAAAAAAGGCAAAACCAATAAGTATGGTAAGGTTCGCATAATACCTGCTTACAACCAGGAACATGATGATAAGAACCAGCTGTAACACAACTGGATAAATGATCCTGCTTACAAAATCAAGATGCATCCTTTTCTTCCCTATCATACCTCCTATCATCCAGGAAAACCCAAGGATCAAAGTACAGTATCCGATAGTTACGGAATTGAAATGAAACGTATTCTCAATGATAAAAGGGCCGGTCAGATTAAAGAGCATCACTATGGAATAGCTGAATCCTAAGATAAGGATTCCCAACATAAACAGATTGTTCTGTAACATAGTCTTATACAGTCCGATATTCTCCGCCAGATTCAGTTTTCCTTTCTTTTCTATACTTTCCCCGCTGAATACCCATTCTGAAAGAAACAGTATCCCCGCATAAGCGGCCAGAAAATAAAAATTAGAATGCCAGTTGAATATTTTTTCCAGATATCCTCCTATAAACGGAGCCAGAATAGGCCCTAAAGACCATGTTATGGTAAAGTAACTCAGATAATGCTTGAGACGTTCTCCTTCGTAAAGATCTACAAACAGTGCACGCGTAGCAACAACAAGCACCGATATGGAGATCCCCTGCAATATCCTTAACAGGCAGATAAAGAGTATGCTGTTCGTTTGGGTAATAAGCAAACTTGTTACGATGACCATCGCAAGTGCCAGTAATTTAGGACGATACCTCCCGATTGTATCCAGTATGCTTCCGATAAACAGCTGTGAAATTCCGTAACTCAGCAGATAACAGGTAAGGGTTAACTGCACATCTTTTTCGGAAACCAGCATTTCTTTAGCCATAGCCGGAAACGAAGGTAAGTAGATATCCGTTACAAATCCAGATAAGGGAATGGATATAAAGGCCAGGTAAGTAGCCCTTTTCTTTTGTAGTTCAGACGCCGTTCTTAACATGTTTTTTCTTTTTTTGACTTTACAAAATTATAGGTAAAAAGCCATCAGAAAATTAAAAAAGACAAAGTAATAATTACAAAAATCAACTAACCCCCATCTTTTTCAACCTGTATTTCAAAGGAGAAATCTCACCATATTTCCTGAAAAAGTTATTAAAATGAGAAGGCTGTTCAAATCCAAGCGTATAGCCTACCTGTGCAATGTCCCAATCGGTGTAAACCAACAGGTTCTTTGCTTCTTCAAAAATCTTTTCCTTTATGATCTGAGTAGTGGTATGTCCCGTGACGGCCTTTACGGATGAATTCAAATGATTTACATGTACGTTCAGTCCTTTTGCAAAATCTGAGGCCTGCTTCAATGTCAGCGGATAAGCCGGGGAATCGAGCGGAAATTGCTTGTGAAGCAGTTCATCGAACAAACGGTACAACCGCACATTCGCCGGAGTTTCGTTAAGCGAGGCATCCTCGTCCCTTAATTCCAGCGCCATGTGCAGTACAGCTGCAAGATGATTCCTGATACTGCTGCATCTGAATTCATATCCGGACTGGTTCATCTTGTACATCTGCTCAAAATACAAAAGGGCCGTTTCCGTCTGCCTTTCGTCCAGAAAAACGAAAGGACGGCTCCATTCTTTAAAAAGAGACGTTTTCTTAAAAACATCAAATTCATGCGAGCTGTTCAGGAACTCCTGATTGAACAGGCAGAAATATCCCTCCTGCTGACTTGTTTCACATTCCCATGAATAAGGAATACTCGGCGTCGGGAGATACAGTGCAGGCCGGTCGATATAAATACGGTGAGGCCCGTACTGAAACACGCCTTTTCCAATAATGAGGCTGATCTTATAATAATCTCTCCGGTTATAGGGACTTTTAAAACTACAATATTTCCGCATGGAGATATTGAAATGGGAACGACCGACTTCAAAATCATGCGATTTGAAGAGATCTGTTTCGGACAACTTTATCTTACGGTAGTAATCCCCTATTGTTTCCAGCTGATCGCTCATAACTTTAAAATTATAAAAATCAAATATAGGACAAAGATAAGCATTCCATTGAAATGCGTTTTGCTTCGCAAAAACATTTACGGGAATAAAAAAAATCCCTTGTTTCCAAGGGATTCTTATTTATAATTCTATACCGTTTTTAGCGGGATATTTTTTAATATCTCAACCACAAATTTCCAATACTTCTGTACAGATGAAACCGACACCCTTTCTTCAGGAGAATGCGCTCCCCGAATAGTAGGTCCGAAGGAGATCATTTCCATATCGGGATAGTTTGTTCCCAGTATACCGCATTCCAGCCCAGCATGACATGCAACCACATTTGGTTCTGTGCCGTTCTGCTTCCCATATAAGTCCGTAAGCACTTTCAGTATTGAAGAATTAGGATTCGGTGTCCAGCCCGGATAAGAACCGCTGAATTCAACTTCACATCCCATAAGCTCGAATGCAGACCTTAAAGCATTGGCCAGATCAAACTTCGATGATTCCACAGATGATCTTGTAAGACACTGTACCTGCAATTTTCTGTCTCCAACAGTTACTTTCGCAATGTTATTGGAAGTTTCCACAAGGTCCTCGAAATCCGCACTCATTTTATAAACCCCGTTATGCGCCGTGTAAAGGGCACGTACAAGGTAAAACTGCGCCATCGGCGGCATCACCTTTGCCGGCAGCGTATCAAGCTTTTCAAAAAGGATCTCCATATTGGGTTCCATTGTTGCGTATTCGTTTCTGATATCTTTTACGATCTGCTGCATGTCGAATACGAAGGCCTCATCGTAAACTTTAGCAATGATAACATCCGCAACACTTTCACGTGGAATAGCGTTTCTGAGGCTTCCCCCGTTTATGGTTGAAATCTGTAAACCAAATGAATCGAAACCATTGAACAGCAAGCGATTCATAATTTTATTTGCATTTCCCAACCCTTTGTGGATGTCCATTCCTGAGTGTCCGCCTTTTAGTCCCTTAACGGTAATACGGTAGCCAACGGATCCGTCCGGAGTATCCTCTTCATCGTATTCTGCACGAGCTGTTACGTCTAAACCTCCGGCACATCCGATATCTATCTCGTCATCTTCTTCCGTATCAAGATTCAAAAGGATCTCACCTTCAAGCAACCCTCCTATAAGTCCCATTGCCCCGGTCATCCCGGTTTCCTCATCTATCGTGAACAGGGCTTCTATGGCCGGATGTTCCATTTCCTTTGAGGCCAAAACGGCCATTATTGTTGCTACTCCTATACCGTTATCGGCTCCGAGTGTTGTTCCTTTAGCACGCACCCAGTCTCCTTCCACGTACATTTCAATTCCCTGGGTATCAAAATCAAAAACCGTATCGTTGTTTTTCTGATGCACCATATCCAGGTGTGACTGTAAAACGATGGTTTTACGGTTTTCCATTCCGGCTGTTGCCGGCTTCTTAATAATCACATTTCCCACTTCATCCACCCGGGTCTGTAATCCCAGGTTTTCACCAAACTGTTTCATAAAGGCAATTACACGTTCTTCCTTTTTGGACGGGCGCGGAACTGCATTAAGATCGGCAAAATGATTCCACAACGGCAGTGGTTCTAAATTACGAATATCCTGATTCATGTTGTTAACTTTTATCTTTCAAAATTACTTAATATAAATGTAAAAGGTACTTTAAAACCTAAAACAATTCAACTATTACGGTTATTTAATGGTAATCTGGGGGAACGACCAGCGGTACCTTACCGCAAGGATCCTGATGAGGATGATGGTTCCGGCAGTGGCGATATAGATAAAATCGTCATGTACCTGCAGAAACTTAAGGATAAAGAACATTACGGCCCCCATAAGGCACGCAGTTGCATAGATTTCCTTGTGGAAGATGACCGGGATCTCATTGCATAGAATATCACGTGTTACTCCGCCGAAACAGGCCGTGATGGTTCCCAGCATGATGCACACTATAGGACTAAGGTTTACCATAAGCCCCTTTTCTATTCCTATTATCGTAAAAATACCGATTCCGATGGTATCGAACAAAAACAGCGATGTTCTGAAAATACTTAAACGCTGGCGGAACAAAACGGCCACGATCGTACTTCCGATAACAATGTATAATGTCTGAAGGTTCAGGAGCCAGGTAACCGGAGTATTGCCTATAAGAAGGTCACGCAAGGTTCCGCCTCCTATGGATGTTACGAGCGCGATGATGAAGACCCCGAAAAAATCCAGCCTTTTTTCAATTCCCGCCAAAGCACCCGAAATGGCAAAGGCGATGGTTCCCAATATATCCAGTGTTGAAAAGATCATGCGTTTATTCAGATTTATGAATGTTTTACGAAGGTATTACTAAATCTTGTAAAGAAAAAGCCTCATTATTCATTATAAATTGCGTGCTATAATTAAATTTTCTGTCGATATTTGCGGCATTAACCGCTACAGTATTCTTTTAGACACAAATAAATGAAACAGATAACGAGCCCGCAGAATCCGTTTATTAAGGAAATTATACAGTTGCAGGAAAAGAGCCGAAACCGCAAAAAATCCCAGCAATTTATAATGGAAGGGCTGCGTGAGATTGAAATTGCCGTTAAAAACGGTTATAGGATTACCAGCCTGCTCATCTGTTCTGATTTCATTGCAGATGGTGCCGTTAATAAACTGAGGGCACATTTGAACCCTGATACGGAACTCATCGAGATTTCGCATGAGGTTTATCAGAAAATAGCCTACCGTGACAGTACAGAAGGCATTGTGGCCGTAGCAAAAACAAAAACGCATGGCTTAGGCGACCTTCAGCTGCCGGAGAATCCGTTGGTCATTGTTCTGGAATCACTGGAAAAGCCCGGAAATATCGGAGCCGTATTAAGAACTGCAGATGCGGCACGCGTAGATGCCGTGATTATTGCCGACCCTCATACAGATCTTTACAACCCAAATATCGTAAGGTCAAGCGTAGGTGCCCTTTTTACGAATACAATCGCCGTAGCAGCTTCTGAAGAAGTACTTTCCTTTTTAAAAGAGCATAACATAGCCGTTTACAGCGCCATACTTCAGGAAGCGGTTCCTTACTATACCGTAGACCTAAAAAGGGGATCTGCAATCGTAATGGGAACCGAGGCCGTAGGTTTAACCAACCTGTGGCGGGAAGAATCCGATGCGAACATCATCATTCCGATGGAGGGGCAAATCGACTCCATGAACGTATCGGTAGCCGCCGCCGTCCTTATCTTTGAAGCAAAAAGACAAAGAATGATTTAAAACTCGGAATATTTAAAAATTTATTTATATTTATAAAAAATTTAAGACTTTATGAAAAAATCTATATTTAAGGCTTTTTTAGGTTTAGGCTTATTGTTTGGATTCTCTTCACATGCACAAATCATACATAAATATGAACGCTACGTTCAGGAATACAGGTGGAAGGTTGGTGCAAGTTACAATATGATGGATTTCAACTTTAACCATAGCGATACTCCGGATGGTGCAAGTATGATTTCAGGAGGAATCCCGGCAAAAGTTATGTTAGGTTATGAATTTTTACCCAATTTAACATTCGAAGGAGATTTTTCAATGAACGAGATGGAAAAAGGAAATTCCATGAACGGTCGTCTTGTTTCGGAAACAATAAAGATCACTTCTTTTAACGGATCCCTTGCCTATAGTCTTGGTGGTCTGTTTAACCTTCCGGTTGTAGATCCTTATATCAAAGCCGGTATAGGACACCTCAGACTTAACGAGGATGATTTAACCATGGCCAGTGCAGGAGGAGGAATCAATTTCTGGATTGCAGATATACCGGCAACCAAAAGTTCACGTTACCACCATGATAAAATATACCGCCGTTTCGGAATCAATGTAGAAGCAATGGGGAGATCCAATATTTCTACTGAAGGACCAGGTTCTCATGCACAATATTCTGCAGGGGTTTTCTATGTTTTTTAGCAGATGATTTCCTATACGATAATCAGGGAGCTTTAGGGCTCCTTTTTTTATTCAAAACCATTGCAAACGATAAGAATTTCGTTATATTTAAGTCAGAAAATGGGCACTCTTATGACACAAGAAGAAATCGAAAAGGAAAATAAAGAAATTGCACGCGAGTATAAGGATCTTTTAAGCATCAGCTACCAGACGTTGTCGGATGATGACAAGAAACTCATACGAAAGGCTTTTGACGTGGCCGTGGAAGCACATAAGGACCAGCGCCGGAAATCGGGCGAGGCTTATATCTTCCACCCGATTGCCGTTGCCAAAATCGTCGCTTCCGAAATAGGTCTCGGGCCTACATCAATTGCCGCGGCGCTTATGCACGATGTGGTAGAAGACACCGATATAACCGTTGAGGATATTGAACGTATGTTCAATCCGAAAATTGCAAAGATCGTAGAGGGATTAACGAAGATTTCGCGCATGGAGCCGGATCCGGACATCTCGCTTCAGGCTGAGAACTACCGTAAAATGCTGCTTACGTTAAATGATGACGTACGCGTTATCCTCATTAAAATTGCAGATCGCCTGCACAATATGCAGACCATGGAATCCATGGCCCCTTACAAACAGGCCAAAATTGCGTCGGAAACCCTTTACATTTATGCTCCACTGGCCCACAGGCTGGGATTGTTCAACATCAAGACCAAACTGGAAGACCTCGGACTCAAATACACCGAACCCGATGTTTACAACGACATCCTGAGCAAAACAAAGGAAAGCAAGGAAGAACAGGAAGCCTATATTGAAAGCATCACCTCTGTTTTAAATGAGGCCCTTCATAAAGAAGGGATTGAGTTCACCATAAAGGGACGGCCAAAATCCATCTATTCCATCCGCCGGAAGATGAAGGCACAGGGAGTCACCTTTGATCAGGTATATGATAAATTCGCCATACGCATCATCTACAAATCGGATACCCATGAAGAAAAATTCATTGCCTGGAAAATCTATTCCATCGTAACCGATCATTATCGCCCTTCACCGAGCAGACTGCGTGACTGGATTTCATCTCCTAAGTCAACAGGTTACGAAGCCCTCCATATCACCGTCATGGGTCCTAAAGGGCGCTGGGTAGAAGTACAGATCCGCAGTGACCGTATGGACGAAATTGCCGAAAAGGGATACGCAGCACACTACAAATATAAACAGGGCGTAACGGAAGAGAACAGCCTTGACAAATGGCTGAACCTTTTAAAAGAAGCGCTTGAAAATTCCGAAAGCAATGCGGTTGATTTTGTAGAAGATTTCAAGCTGAATCTTTATGCAAAAGAAATCTACATCTTTACACCCAAAGGGGAAATAAAATCATTGCCCAAAGGTGCTACGGCCCTGGATTTCGCCTTCAGCATACACACCGATATAGGCATCAAGACACGGGGAACCAAAGTGAACGGAAAACTTGTTCCTCTCAATTATGAACTGAATTCGGGTGACCAGGTAGAGATCATTACGTCTCCGAATCAGAAACCGAGTTCCCACTGGCTTGAATTCGTTACAACGGCACGGGCCAAAAACAAGATCAAGAACGCGCTAAACGAGGATACCAAACGTATTGCCGAAGATGGTAAGGAATCGCTGATGCGCAAAATGAGGCATTTAAAAATTACCCTTGACGAAAAAACGATTAATGAACTTGTGAATTTCTTCAAGCTCAAAACAAGCCAGGAACTTTTCTTCAGGGTGGGATCCGGAAAAATAGAGAATCCCCAACTCAAGGAATTCGCTACACAGAAAAACAGCAATGCATTCCTGAACTTCTTTAAAAAGACCATACGTAAGGAAGCACCTGAAGTTAAAAATGAAACAAAATTTGACCTGCTCGTTTTTGGCAAGGATGAAGAAAAACTTGACTATCGACTTGCTGTTTGCTGTAACCCCATACCTGGTGACGACGTATTCGGTTTCGTTACGATAAACGAGGGCATCAAAGTACACAAGGTAGACTGTCCCAACGCCATAAGCCTTCAATCGAACTACGCATACCGTATCCTGCAGGCCAAATGGATTGATTCATCGGTACAGGAGTTCAATGCGACCCTTATGATAAAGGGTATAGATGAACTGGGACTTACCAACGAACTTACCAAGGTGATTTCAAGCCAGATGAACGTCAATATTCAAAGTATTTCTTTAAGTTCAAATGCCGGAGTATTCAATGGCCAGATCACGGTGATAGTTCCCAACAACCACGTCCTTACAAAGCTTATCGAAAACATAAGGTCTATTGACGGTGTAGAAAAAATTACAAGGGTTTACGGCACGTCTTAAATTATTCTATTAAATTTTCACTATCTGTTAGAAAGGTTTATATTTGCACTGTTAAAGAAGATCATGGAAGAAAATAAAAATCAAGAGATTGTAAAAAATGTTTTTACAAAGTTTCTGGAAGAAAAAGGCCACAGAAAAACACCTGAGCGCTTTGCCATCCTTCAGGAAATCTATGACAATGACGAACATTTCGACATTGAATCGCTTTACATAAAAATGAAAAACAAGAACTATCGTGTCAGCAGGGCTACCCTGTACAATACCATAGAGCTTTTATTGGAATGCGGACTTGTACGTCGTCATCAGTTCGGCCAGAATCAGTCTCAATATGAAAAGTCCTATTTCGACAAGCAGCATGACCACATCATCCTAACAGATACCGGGGAAGTCATAGAATTCTGCGACCCGCGTATCCAATCCATCAAAAAAACAATAGAAGAGATTTTCAATATAAAGATCCACAACCACTCGTTGTATCTTTATGGTGAAAAGATTGATAAAGACACAACTAAATAATTAACAACAGACTAACATACAAAACATCATGACTGTAGATTTGCTACTTGGCCTTCAGTGGGGAGACGAAGGAAAAGGAAAAATTGTAGACGTTCTTACTTCAAAATACGATATTATTGCACGTTTTCAAGGTGGACCAAATGCCGGACATACTTTGGAATTCGATGGGATTAAACATGTTTTAAGAACCATTCCTTCCGGTATATTCCACAAGAACTCAGTTAATATTATCGGTAACGGTGTCGTTATTGATCCGGTAGTATTTCAGAAAGAAATCGAAGGTTTGGAAAAGTTTGACATTGATGTACAATCAAGACTTTTAATTTCGAGAAAAGCTCATTTAATCCTGCCTACGCATCGTTTGCTTGATGCTGCTTCCGAGGCTTCAAAAGGAAAAGCCAAGATCGGTTCTACCCTTAAAGGGATCGGACCTACCTATATGGATAAAACGGGAAGAAACGGTTTACGCGTAGGAGATATTGAACTGGCTGATTTTAAAGAACGCTACAGAACGCTGGCCGAAAAGCACATAGACATGATCAAATTCTATGATGTGAACCTTCAGTATGATTTACCGGAAATGGAAGCTGAATTTTTCCAGGCTGTTGAAGAATTAAAAAAATTAACGTTCATTGATTCTGAGTTTTACCTTAACAATGCGCTGAAGGAAGGAAAAACCATTCTGGCTGAAGGAGCTCAGGGATCCTTGCTTGATATTGATTTCGGAACTTATCCTTTCGTAACATCGTCCAATACAACTGCCGCAGGAGCCTGTACAGGTTTAGGTATTGCGCCTAACAAAGTAAAGGATGTATTCGGAATTTTCAAAGCTTATACAACACGTGTTGGTTCAGGTCCGTTCCCAACGGAGCTTTTTGATGAAACAGGTGCAACAATGGCAAAAGTAGGAAACGAATTCGGATCGGTAACAGGGCGTGCCCGTCGTTGCGGATGGCTGGATCTTGTAGCACTGAAATATGCTGTTGAAGTAAACGGTGTTACGGCACTTTACATGATGAAAGGAGATGTTTTATCAGGTTTTGACACATTGAACATCTGTACGTCTTATCAGTATAAGGGAGCCAATATAGACCATCTTCCTTACAATATCGAAGAAGAAAATGTTCAGCCTGTATTTGTAACAAAAAAAGGATGGAAACAGGATCTAACCGGTTTAACCTCTTATGAGGAACTGCCTGTAGAATTGAAAGAATACATCGAGTTTATCGAACAGTATGTAGGAGTGCCTATCAAAGTGGTATCCGTAGGTCCTGATCGTAAACAAACGATTATGAAATAGTTCTAAAGCACTCGTACAGAGTGCTTTTTTTATGCTTAAATTCTTCTTAACAGCTGAGTTACGTCGATAAAATTGCGTAATTTTGAAAAAAATGTAAATCGATTGAAAGCTCCTTTTTTAAAACGTTTTTCTTTACTGTATTTTGTATTGTTCTGCGGCCTGGCATGTGTATTCTTCAGTTATGCCCAGTCGACAAATCCGCCGCAGGTGCAGCCGCAGCCTGAACCCCAGGGAAAAATCATCAAGCTCATCCATGCCGATTATACGGAAATCAATGAACTGGAAGTCCCAGGTGCTAAAATACTCATCGGAAATGTTCAGGTTCAGCATGACAGTATGTATATTTACTGTAACAAAGCCTACCTGTTTGAAAAGGACAACTATATTAAATTATTCGGAGATGTAAACCTTGTGCAAAACGATACGCTGCAGCTCACCAGCAAATATGCTGAATACAACGGTATGCAGTCCGTTGCCTATGCATCGGGTAATGTAGTGATGACTTCTCCTGATTCCTCATTAAAATCGGAGAAAGTATATTACGACCGTAATACAGGTATTGCTTACTATGACAACAATGCCACTATTACCAATAAACAGAACACTTTAAAGTCTAAGGAAGGAAAGTATTATTCACGCGAACTCAAATACGAGTTCAGAACACAGGTGGTCATCACCAATCCTGAAACCGTTATAAAGTCAAATCACCTGGACTATTTCGAAGATTCAGGTCATGCCTACCTTTTCGGTCCTTCAACTATTGATAATAAAGGAAATCATATATATACGGAAAACGGTTTTTACGATACCCGCCTTAATGAAGGCAAGATGATTGAAAATTCCTTTATCCTTTATGACAACAAGCGTATTGAAGCAGATGAAATGTATTATGATGAAAAGATTTCGTATGCAAAAGGAATCAATAACGTAAAAGTTACCGATACCATTAACCACATGGTGGCCACGAGTCATTTTGCAGAGGTATTCAGGGCCAAGGATTCTATTTTCATGACCAAGAAACCGTTAATCACCTATACCACTGAGAAAGACACTTCCTTTTTCCATGCAAAGAACATCCAGATCGTAGGTCCGGACAAGCAGCGTGTAATTAAGGGATATCCCAACGCAAAAGTACTTCGTACGCCCGATATGAGCGGAAAATCGGATTCTCTTCATTATGACCAGAAAATAGGCCTTATGCAGCTGATCGGCAAACCGGTTCTTTTTCAGAAAGAAAGCCAGCTTACCGGTGATGTAATCCATCTTATCAATGATGTACAGACCGAAAAGCTCGATTCATTGAAAGTCCTCAACAACGCTTTTGTTATACAACGCGATACTCTGGGTACAGGCTATAACCAGGCTAAAGGAATCAATATGTACGGAAAGTTCACCGACGATAAGATCACGCAGATAGATCTGGTTCAGAATGCCGAGATGATCTATTATCTTTACGATGATGGGGAATTACAGGGAATAGATAAAGGAATCTGCAGTAAGATTGTTCTGGAACTTGAAGATAATAAAATCACTACTGCCACAAGGATGATCAATGCTGAAGGAACGACTTATCCTCCTGAACAGTTTCCTGAAAATGCGCGAAAGCTAAAAGGATTCAACTGGAGGGGTGACGAACGGATTTACAAGGTGGAAGAACTGTTCTCAGATGATGAACTTAAACACGACGACACAGCGAAAAAAGAGGTCCTTAAAAACGAAAAAGTCAGTGAGCAGCCTATGAAGGTTCAGGATAAGACGCTGAACTACAAACGAACATCAAAATCTCCCAACGTCATCAAAAAAAGGGGATCATAACTATGAAAGAAGATTTTTTTAAATACCAGGCACAAACCTCTCATTATCCTTTGGCATTAGAGGTATCTCACGCCGAAGGCAGCTATGTATACACTACCGATGGACAGAAACATCTGGATTTTGTTGCAGGTGTATCTGCCTGTACCCTGGGGCATAAGCACCCGCGTGTTATAAATGCCATCAAGGAGCAGGTTGACCAATACATGCACGTAATGGTATATGGAGAATACATCCAGAAACCGGCCGTAGATTTCTGCAGGCTTCTTGCACAGCACCTTCCTGCTTCTCTGAATAAAACCTATCTTGTAAATTCAGGAACGGAAGCGATAGAAGGCGCCTTGAAACTCGCCAAACGCGTCACGGGACGCACCCATATTTTATCGTGTATAAACGCTTATCACGGAAACACCCAGGGCTCTATGAGTATTTTGGGAAATGAAGAACGCAAAAGAGCCTTTCGCCCGCTTTTACCGGACGTCGGTTTTATCACGTTCAACCATGAAGAAGATCTTGAAAAGATCACAGATAAAACGGCAGCCATTGTACTTGAAACCATCCAGGGAAGTGCCGGTTTCATCGTTCCCGAAAAAGACTATCTATTAAAGGTCCGCAAAAAATGTGACGAAACAGGTACTTTGCTCATCCTTGATGAAATACAGCCCGGATTCGGAAGGACAGGGAAACTTTTCGGTTTTCAAAATTATGATGTGGTTCCGGATATACTCGTTATGGGAAAAGGAATGGCAAGCGGTATGCCCGTAGGTGCCTTTACCGCAAATGAAAAACACATGGATTTACTTGCATTTGACCCTAAATGCGGGCACATTACCACCTTTGGCGGCCATCCTGTAATCGCTGCTGCTTCCCTTGCAACATTGCAGGAGCTACTTGAAAGCGATTTAATGGAACAGGCTCTTGTAAAGGAACAGCTTTTCCGTTCGCTGCTCGTTCATCCTTTAATAGAAGCCGTACATGGAAAAGGTCTGATGCTTGCACCCATGACACCATCTGAAGATATTACAAACAGGGTTATTCTCAAATGCCAGGAAAAGGGACTTATACTGTTCTGGCTTATGTTTGAAGGCAGGGCCATCCGGATTACTCCTCCCCTGACCATATCAGAAGAAGAAATTAAGGAAGGATGCAGCATCCTTCTTAATGCCTTAAACGAAGTTCAGTCCGAACTTGTTAATTAAATTGTTCACAATATGGTTTTTGATTTCCTCTTTAAGGGGTTTTAATGACTATATTTATTAATAAAATTGTTCGAGTATGTTTACAAACGACGAAGAAGAGTTTTTTAAGATGTCCATCTCAAAATTCGAGAACATGATCAAAACAAATAAAATTTGTTTTTTCGACTCGGAGGAATTTGAGAACATCATACTGCATTATTTGGATTCAGGTAAGATAAACCTTTCTAAAAAAGCATTAAAACTGGGATTGGATCAGCATCCGAATTCCATTGGTCTGAAACTGGTTCAGGTGGAACTGCTTGTTTTTGAAAACAAGCTGGATAAAGCCGAGAAACTGCTTAATGAACTACAGTCTATAGATCCTAGAAACGATGAAGTGTATATTCAGCGCGCCAATATATTTTCCAAAAAGGGAGATCATATCAAGGCAATAGAATCGCTTAATGTAGCGCTTCAGTATACCGATGATTTCGCGGATGTTTATTCCCTACTGGGAATGGAATTTCTGTATATTGATGAATTGCAGCAGGCTAAAGAGGCATTTATTAAATGCCTTGAATATGATTCAGAAGACCAGTCTGCCCTTTTCAATGTAGTATATTGTTTTGATTTTCTGGAACACCACGAAGAAGCCATACAGTTTCTTGAAGAGTTCATAGACCATAATCCTTATTCCGAAGTAGCCTGGCATCAGCTGGGACGGCAGTTCTTTACTATAAAGGACTATCGTAAAGCTATTGAAGCTTTTGATTTTGCCTGTATCATAGACGAAAACTTTGTAGGGGCGCATCTGGAAAAAGGTAAATCCTATGAAAAATTAAAAATGTTCAGTCAGGCAATTAGCTGCTATAAGGAGACCTTACAGCTTGATGATCCTACATCCTATGTTTACCAAAGGATCGGCTATTGCTACGAAAACCTCAAAAAGTATGATCAGGCTTTAAAGTACTATCTGAAATCCGTTCACGAAGATCCTTTAATGGATAAGACCTGGGTTGCCATTGCCGACCTTTATCTCAGAAAGAACGATTTTAAGAAGGCACTTCAGTTTATCAATAAGGCCCTGGGCATAGATGAAAGCAACCATCTTTACTGGAGAAGGTTCGCCATCATCAACAAAGACCTCATGTTTTATGAGGAAGCCGCTCTCGGATTCAGTAAAGCAATTGAACACGGGGATGATTTCCTTGATACCTGGTTGCTTTGGAGTGATTCCCTTTATGCGTTGGGAACTTATGAGGATGCCATTGAAAAGCTTTTAAAGGCAAGGGAAATCTTTAGTGATGAATATGAAATAGAATACCGCTTAGCCGGCCTGTATCTTTTAATGAATCAAAAGGAAAAAGCAATGTACCACCTTACAAATGCCTTGTCTTTAAATTACAACAACAGGACCCTTCTGAAGGAACTTTTTCCTTCTGTCTGGGAAAATGAGCTCGTTCAAAAATATATTTCTAATTTTAATCAAGACTAATCGTTATGCAAATAACGATTTTTTTATATGGAAACTTACGGCCTTATTGGAAAGAACATCGATTATTCTTTTTCGAGAAACTACTTTAACGAAAAGTTCAGAAAAGAACTTATCTCAGACACGCAATATGTTAATTTTGATATTGATAACATAGGCGATGTAAAAGTTTTATTCAATAATAAACACAAGGGATATAATGTAACAATCCCGTATAAGGAGGCCATTATCCCTTATCTGGACGAGCTTGATGTTCATGCACATGCCATCGGTGCCGTTAATACCATACAGGTCAGGGAAAACCTTACAAAAGGATTCAATACCGACTGGATCGGTTTTAAAAAATCTATCGTCCCTTTGTTAACACCGCTGCACACCAAAGCCCTGGTTCTGGGAACGGGAGGTGCCAGCAAAGCGGTTATCTATGCCCTTAAACAATTGAATATTGATGTGCTGACCGTATCAAGGCAGGCAGCTTCTCTGAACTACGGGCAATTATCCGCAGACCTTCTGAACGAATTTTTAATCATCGTCAACTGTACCCCTGTAGGTACCTTTCCACGCACAAACGAGGCTCCCGAAATTCCATATGAATTCATTACGCAACGGCATCTTGCTTATGACCTCATCTACAATCCACATGAAACACAGTTTCTCAAAAAATGCGGACGGCAGGGGGCAATGACCAAAAACGGAATGGAGATGCTCGAAATTCAAGCTGAAGAAGCCTGGAAAATATGGAACAGTTAGTTATTTTTCAAAGAAAATATTTGTCTTATTAAAGAATTTATTTATCTTTCAAAAATAAATTGTTAAACTTAAACATTAACCAGGATGTTAGAAGAAAAGAATGATAACCTGCTGCAGGCAGATGGATTGACCCCGGAGAATGAAACTACTGATATTGTAGATGCGATCAATTCTACCAATGCGGAAGAAAGTGAAGGAGCCTCGATTACCGAAAGCACCCAGATTCCATTGTTAAACTACGAAGAAATGTCTTTGGAGGAGTTGAATGATGAATTGAATTCCCTTATTAAAAATAACAGCGTTACGGCCATACGCGAACATGTAGAAGCCATAAAGCGCAGTTTTTTGCATAAATACAACGAATTTATTGATGAAAAAAGAAAGGTTTTCCTGGAAGAAAATCCGGAGGCTTTTGCCACGGACTTTCAGTACGACCTTCCTGTAAAGCATCAGTTCGACCATAATTACCATACATTCCGCGATCAGCGAAATGCCCATTACAAATCTATTCAGGATCAGCTAAAAAAGAACCTTTCAGAACGCAACCAGATCATTACAGAACTTAAGGACCTCGTTGACAACACTGAAAATTTCAATACCGCACTGAAAGACATACAGCAGCTGCGTGACCGCTGGAAATCTGCCGGACCTATTCCAAAGGATAACTACAACCATGTATGGAACAATTTCCATTTCCATATCGAACGTTTTTATGACCAGCTGCATTTAGACCGTGAAGCACGTGATCAGGATTTTAAAAACAACCTGGAACAAAAACAGAAAATCATTGAACGGGCGCGTTTGCTTACAAATGAACCGGATATCCGTAAGGCTTTCAGAGAACTTCAGACGCTTCACCGTATCTGGAAAGAGGAAATCGGCCCTGTAGCTAAAGAACATCGGGAGGAGATCTGGTCGCAATTCAGCGATATCACAAAGCAATTGCATGACAAGCGCGAAATTCTGCAAAACGAAGTGCGCCTGAAAGAAGAAGATAACCTTGCCAGAAAGAATGACATCATAACTGCCATTCAGCAGTTCACAGATAAAAAAATTGATTCCCATGCAGAATGGCAGGCCGGTATTAAGGAAATAGAAGAACTGCGTACGCGCTTTTTCAGTATAGGGCGCGTTCCAAACGAACAGAACGAGACTACCTGGGCTGCATTTAAGGATGCAACCCGTAATTTTAATGCCGTTAAAAACAGCTTTTACAAAGACATTAAAAAGGAGCAACAGGAAAATCTTGTTAAAAAGCAAGAGCTTATTCAACAGGCAAAATCATTAAGCGAAAGCGAAGATTATGCAGCCGTTACACCTGTTATGAAAAAAATACAGGAAGAATGGAAGCATATCGGGCATGTTCCAAGAAAATACTCAGATGTATTGTGGAAGGAGTTCAAACAGGTATGCAATGCTTATTTTGACCGTCTGCACTCGGAAAGAAACAAAGAAATAGAGTCTGAAATGGAAAACTTCAATAACAAAAAAGCTTATCTGGAGCAATTGAGGGACTTTCAGCTTACCGGGGATCATAAATCCGATTTAGACGCCATTAAAGGTCATATCGAAACCTGGAAAACTTTCGGAGCTGTTCCGCAGACACGCAGACATATTGAAGGTAAGTTCAATAAAATCCTGGATGCCTTGTTTGATAAATTAAGCTTGTCCAAAAAGGAGGCAGAACTGGTGAAGTATCACAACAAGATCGAACACCTTGTTGAAAACAATGACAACCGACGTCTTCAAAACGAGGCGGTTTTCCTTCAGAGAAAAGTTGATGAAATACAGTCGGAAATCTTCCAATTGGAAAACAACGTACAATTCATCTCAAATGCCAAAGCCGATAATCCGTTGGTTAAAGAAATCAACAAGAACATTGAGCGCCATAAAGACGAGCTGAAATTATGGAAAGATAAATTAACTCAATTGAGAAACATCAACAAAGATGAAAATTAACAGTATAGAAAACCGGAAGCTTCCGGTTTTTTTGTTTTCAAAACTAGTTTTACTTTGTCTTGCAATTTCGCTGTTGACAAGTTGTAAGTCTAAAACGGACTGGCGGGATAAATATAAGAAAGAGCACACAAAGACCCGCGATAAAAAACCGGGTACAAAAATGGAAAAACCAGCTGATCTGAACGACTTCAGCCGTATACTTGATGTCGATGCTTCCCGCCTGAAAAATAAGGATCTTTATTCTTTTATACTGGAATGGTACGGTACACCCTATCAGTTTGGAGGACAAACAATGAAGGGTATTGATTGTTCGGGATTTGCAAACGTACTTTATAAGGATGTTTATAAAATCCAGCTTCCCCGCACCTCGAGAGATATTGCTGAAAACATAAAGCGAAAGTATACAGCCGACCTTAACGAAGGAGATCTCGTCTTTTTCTCTTTTGGAAAATCAGGCGAAGTCAATCATGTAGGGATTTACCTGCACAACAACAGGTTTGTCCATGCATCAACCACAAAAGGGGTTATCATTTCCGACCTTACGGAACCCTGGTATGGTAATTACCTCGTAAAATGCGGCAGCTTCAAAAAGTAAGCTTTAAAAAATCCCTTCTGAATCAGAAGGGATTTTTTAATCTTCAAGCAACTGTGCCTTGTATTTTTGAATATTGTCCAAAATCTCGGGTTCCGGTTCCGGATATTTTATATCCGTATACTTTTTAAGTTTTTCATAGATGATCTTGGCTACAAGCAGGCGGCTCACATCTTTGTCGTCACTTGGTATAATGTACCATTTCCCGTCTTTATGGCTTGAATTTTTTAATACTTCTTCATAACAGAACTGGTACTTATCCCAGGAATCCCTTTCTTCCAGATCACCAGGAGAAAATTTCCAACGATGTTTTGGCTTTTCTATGCGTTTAAGCAATCTGGCCTTTTGTTCCGTTTTACCCAAATGCAGAAAGAACTTTAAAATAATGATGCCGTTTTCTGACCAGTGCTTCTCGAACTGTACCATTCTTTTCATACGGTCATTCCAGAAATCCTCCGTAAGCTGGCTGACGTCTATATTCGGATTCCGCTCATTTTCAAGATATTCCGGATGCACACGCGTTACCAATACATTTTCGTAATGAGTGCGGTTAAAGATGGTAAACTTTCCTTTTTCAGGTAGTTTGGTATAATGCCTCCACATATAATCATGCTGCAACTCTTTGTATGAAGGAGTCTTAAAGCTTTCCACCACCACGCCACGCGCATTGAAGCCCTTAAAAACCTCCCGGATCATGCTATCCTTACCGGCAGTATCCATACCTTGGAAACAGATCAGTACCGCATATTTATCATGCGCGTACATCATATCCTGAAGTTCGCTTATTTTCTTCCGGTACTTTTTAAGCTCTTTTTTTACCGAAATGGGATCCAGCCCTGTCTTGTAAGTTGTAGGAATATCCTTTAATTCAAGATTCTCGGGAACCTCAAAATATTTTCGCTTCATATCGTTCTTTTTATCTAATTTAGTCAATAAATTATTAGCAATGAAAAAATTTTTGCTCACCTCCTGGTTAAAAATAGCAGGAATTGCAGCTGCGTCGGGAATCGGTTACGAAAACAACCAATTAATGCTTGTTTCGGATAACGGCAATGCCTTATACCATTATTTTATAGAACATGATTCTCTGGCAAAATATTCTCTTGACGGCTTACCGGTTAACGACTATATGCCCAAAGCTGAAAAGTACGATCTGGAATCTTTTACGATAACAGACAATACTTGGTATGCATTTGGATCGGGGTCCAGAAAAAACCGGAATGTAGCCTTTGAATTCAATAAATTCTCTAAATATGTCACAAAGGTGGATCTGGAAAATCTCTACAGCGAGCTAAAAAGCTTTTCTGAGCTCACCGATGAGGACTTCAACATTGAAGCAGTTACCAGGTATCAGAACGACTGGCTGTTTCTAAATAGAGGAAACGGTCCAAAAAACGCCAATTATATTTTCGTTGTCCAGGGAAAAAATCTTACGGATGAATTCAATGTCTTCTTTTTTGAATTCGACCTGCCCAGAATAGGCAACGTTCCAACCGGCTTTTCCGATGCTGCTGTTATAAACAATACGCTTTTCTTCACTGCTACTGCAGAAGATGAATCGTCAACATACAACGACGGAGCCATTAAAGGCAGTTTATTCGGGGCTATAGACCTTAAAAAAATGAAGTTGCTGTATACCGAAAAAATCAGCGATACGCAAAAATTTGAAGGGCTTACGGTTTTAAAAGCAGATGGGAAACACCTAAGTTTTGCCCTTTGTGAAGACCCTGATGACAATGCCAACAATGCTTCCCAAATCTATAAACTGGAAGTGGACCTTAAGGGAAAAATAAAATAAGACCGTTAAACGCTCTTATTTTTTATATACAACTACAATTCTTTCTTCTTTACCCACTTTTCTTTAACAATGGAAAATACAATAGGCAGAACAGAAATTAAAATGATGACTAAAACCACTTTTGCAAAATTATCCTTTACCAGCGGGATATTGCCCAGGAAATATCCACAGGCCGTAATACCGAAAACCCAGATAAAGCCGCCCATAACATTATAGGTCAGAAACGTCACATAATTCATTCTCCCGATACCCGCCACAAACGGCGCCAATGTACGTACTATAGGGACGAAACGGGCTATGACAATTGTTTTACTTCCATATTTTTCGTAAAACTCATGTGTCCGGGTAATGTGTTCAGTTTTAACAGGCTGTCTTCCGAAAAGCTTAAAATTGACAATGCGCATACCTGTTTCCTTACCTATGGCATAGTTTACCGTATCTCCCAACACTGCGGCTGCAAACATGAGGATCATAACAAGCCAGATATTAAGGTTTTCCGGGAATTGTGCTGCCAGCATACCTGTAGCGAACAGCAATGAATCACCTGGTAAAAAGGGCATTACCACAAGTCCCGTTTCAACAAAGATGATCAAAAATAAAATAGCGTAGAACCACATTCCGTAATCCTGCAGGAAAACCTGAAGGTATTGATCGATATGAAGTATAAAATCAATTATTTCCATTTGTGTTTATTTTGATAAGCTTAAAAGCATCAGGCATAAAAAAAAGGCTTGCGCCTTATTTTTATTCTGTTGGACCTTCCCATTCGTTCATACCTCCCAAAAGGTTAAACGTATTTTCAAACCCCAATTGCTTCATTAACATACATGTTTGCCCGCTTCTGTTTCCTGAACGGCAGTAAACATAGTAATTTTTAGTTTTATCAAGGTTTTCCAATGCGTTCAGAAAATCCTGTCCCTGATAAAAATCATGGTGAACGGCTCCGGGTATAGCGCCTTCGCTTACTTCATCTTCTGTACGCACATCCAGTAATACGGCATTTTCGTCGTTCAGAAAATTATTCCACCATTGATCTTGCTGTAAATCCATTGTTCTGAGAATTTAAATTTTTCTCAAATATAAATAAATCCTTTCAAAATGCCTAAAACATCTTAATTTAGTAGCCTTAAAAGCAGAAATATGTCATCACACCATATTGTAAGGGATGATCAGGAACCAGCGCTCATCATTGCAAACGGTGAAAGCTGTTCCACCGAACTTATAAATGAACTTCTTGAATGGAGCCCTCTTGTAATAGTACTTGACAGTGCGGTAACTCGTGTTCTTGAATTAGGGATTAAAATAGATGTGCTGATAGGGGATTTTGACAGGGATTTTGACCATGAAAGCTACAAAGAACTGCAATTCCCCATTGAAATCATCAGAATTGAGGATCAGGATTCTACCGATCTTGATAAAGCCATCTCGTATCTTATCGACAGGAAAATTCCCGCAGCAAACATTTTATGGGCTACTGGCAGACGCATGGACCATACCATTACCAACATTATGAATATGGCGAAATTCCATGAGCAGATTAAGCTGGTTATGCTGGACGATTATTCAAAAATTTTCGTTTTAAATAAATCCTATACAAAATGGTATCCGGCGCAAACCATTATTTCCCTTATCCCTGTAGGAACGGTAAACGGCATTCATTCTCATAATTTAAAATACGGACTTCAAAACAGTACCCTCGAATTAGGAATCCACGCAGGGAACAGCAATGAAGTTGTAAGGGACGGCCTGGTTAAAATAACCTATGAAGATGGTTGCCTGCTGTTAATTGAATCTAATGATTAAATCATAAAATCAGCCATTACCAGGGCTGCCATAGCTTCCACTATGGGTACTGCACGCGGTACCACACAGGCATCGTGCCTTCCTTTCCCCTTAACTAGCTCAATTTCACCGTTCGTTTTAAGCATTTCCTGGGGTTGCAGCAACGTTGCAACAGGTTTGAATGCCACCTCGAAATAAATGTCCATCCCGTTTGTTATCCCTCCCTGGACACCTCCTGAAAAATTCGTTTTTGTGGTGCCATCTTCACGGTAATAATCGTTGTGCTGCGAACCATACATCCTGGTTCCTTCAAAACCGCTGCCGATACTGAATCCCTTACATGCATTGATGGAGAGCATTGCTTTGGCCAGCTGTGCTTCCATCCTGTCAAAAACAGGTTCTCCCAGTCCAACCGGAACATTCCGGATAACGCAGGTAATGATCCCACCGACCGTATCCCCATTCTTCTTTGTTTCGAGTATGAACTGTTCCATCCTTGATGCAGTTTCCGTATCCGGACAACGCACATCATTTGATTCCGTAAGGTTTAAATCCAGTTCAGTATATTTCTTAGTAAGAGAAACAGGGCCCACAGAGGAAACATAAGCCCGGATATCCACGGGTGTAATCAACTGTTTCGCAATGGCTCCGGCAACAACCCTGGCCGCGGTTTCCCGTGCGGAACTCCTTCCTCCACCCCGGTAATCCCTGTGATGGTATTTACGCTGGTAAACATAATCTGCATGGCTTGGCCTGAAAGCCTCTTTCAACAAATCGTAATCACCTGGTTTTGAATTGGTGTTCTCTATTTGAAAAGCAATCGGTGTTCCAAGTGTTTTCCCTTCAAAGATACCCGAAAGAAAAACAACTTCATCTGCTTCACTGCGCTGGCTTACCAGTCTGGATTGCCCTGGTTTTCTACGCTCTAATTCATATTGTATCTGTTCCAGGTCAAGCGTCACATTAGACGGGCAACCGTCGATAATACCTCCGATTGCGGCACCATGTGACTCACCGAACGTTGTGATTCTGAATTTTGTTCCGAATATATTTCCTGCCATAAGGGTTTAATTATAATTCTATATAAAATTAATAAAAGCTATCTAAACAAATAGATAGCTTTTATACTTAAGTAAACAACAAACAAACTTCTGTTTATGACAAAAACAGATTTATTATATTGTTTAAATTTAGACGTTTTATCAATATTATTCAAGATATTTAAGCATTTTAACACTGTTATACACAAACCTGATGCTTTAACAACTGGTAAAATTTGAAAAAGTTTCAGACTTGAAGCTTCCTGAAGCTACTCCATGTAAAAAACCATATCCTGCATGTTTTTACGTACTTTTTTCTGTTCTGACTGCCAGTCATTCTCGGCATCCCGGTACCCAACCGGCATGATAACGACGCTTTTAAGGCCTCTTTCCTCCAACTGCAGCAACTGATCCAGTTCATGGTTTACAAAACCTTCCATTGGTATGGAATCTACTTCAAGAGCCCCTGCTTCTGTCAAGGCCATTCCCAAAGCAATATAGACCTGTCGTGCCGCGTGTTCAAACTGCCGTTCCAGCGTCATAGCCGTCAACTGCTTCGTGACACCGTTTTTATACCCGTCGGAAAAGCCTTTAGGTAAATCGCGTTCTCTTTCGTAATGATCGAAATAGTGATTGATACGTTCAACAGTATAATGGCTCCATGCTGCAAAAACAATCAGATGCGAACAATCGGTAATCTGTGACTGGTTATAAGCCAAAGCCTTAATCTTTTCCTTTAACTCCTTGTTGGTAATCACAATCATTTCAAAAGGTTGCAAGCCTGAAGAAGTGGGGGCCAGCCGCGCCGCTTCAAGAATACTCAAAATATTCTGATGTGATACTTCCTCCCCGTTCATTTTTTTGGTTGCATACCGCCACTGCAATGCAGGAATAATGCTCATGCTATTGTTATTTTTGATAGGATGCCAAAAAGGCATTCACGTTGTTTTCAATGCGTTCCTGAATATTGGAAACATCTGCTTTTACAAACGGTTCGCCTATGATATTTTCATAAAGCTCTATATATCTTTCCGATACGGTTTCAATGTATTCATCGGTCATTTCCGGAATTGTCTGGCCGTCCTTCCCCTGAAAACCGTTTGTGATAAGCCACTGACGGACAAATTCTTTTGATAACTGCTTTTGCGCTTCTCCCCTTTCCTGGCGCTCTTCATAACCCTCTGCGTAGAAGTAACGCGAAGAATCAGGCGTGTGGATTTCGTCTATCAATACGATTTTACCGTCTTTCGTTTTTCCGAACTCATACTTGGTATCCACAAGAATAAGGCCTCTTGAGGCTGCTATTTCGGCCCCTTTTCGGTACAGGTCACGTGTATATTTTTCCAAAATTTCGTAATCTTCCTTAGTTACGATCCCCTGTTCCAGTATTGCTTCCCTGGAAATGTCTTCATCATGTGTACCAACAGCTGCTTTCGTTGTAGGTGTGATAATCGGCTCCGGAAAGCGGTCATTTTCCTTCATTCCTTCAGGCATTTCCACACCGCATATCATCCTTTTCCCAGCTGCATACTCACGTGCTGCATGACCGGATAGATATCCTCTTATAACCATCTCAACCTTAAAAGGATCGCACAGATACCCAACCGCCACATTGGGATCGGGATTTGCAACCAGCCAGTTCGGAACAATATCTTCCGTTAACTGCATAAATTTAGATGCGATCTGATTTAAAATCTGTCCTTTATACGGAATTCCCTTTGGCATGATCACGTCAAAAGCCGATAAACGGTCTGTAGCGATCATAACAAGCAAATCATCATTTATATTATATACCTCACGTACTTTTCCTTTGTAAACTGATTTTTGGCCCGGAAAATTAAAATCTGAAGATGTTATGGTTTTCATTCTTTAAGCTGTGTGTTATTTAAAACTGTAAAAGTACTAATAATTCTTTTTCAAAACGTTGTTTCGGTAAATATTGCGCTTCCAGATGGTCCATAAAAGGTATCGGTGTTTCAATACTTCCCACACGTTTTACAGGTGCGTCGAGATAGGTAAAGCATTCCTCCATAATCCAGGCAGATAAATCGCTGGCAATTCCACCAAAAAGCGTATCCTCCTGCAGGATGATTACTTTGTTTGTTTTCTGTACCGACTTTTGAACAGATTCATAATCTAAAGGTTGCAAGCTTCTTAAATCAATAACATCGGCACTGATTTGAGGATGCTTATCAAGTGTTTCCAAAGCCCAGTGAACCCCTGCACCATACGAAATAACCGTTACGTCGTTTCCTTCCCTTATCAGAGAAGCCTTTCCGAACGGAATAGTATAATAATTCGCCGGTACATCCTGTGATTTGCTTCTGTACAGGTTTTTATGTTCAAAGAAAATAACCGGATTGGGATCATTTATTGCCGTGTTCAGCAACCCTTTTGCATCTGCAGGAAAAGCAGGATAAACAACTTTAAGTCCCGGGGTTTTGGTAAACCATGCTTCATTCGTCTGTGAATGGAAAGGACCTGCTCCCGACCCCGCCCCACACGGCATGCGTACCACAACGTCGGCGTGTTCTCCCCATCTGTAATGCTGTTTGGCAAGCAGGTTCACGATTGGGTTGAATCCTGTTGATACAAAGTCCGCAAACTGCATTTCCACGATGGCTTTGCATTTATTGATTGATAAACCTGCGGCAGCTGAGACAATAATACTTTCGCAAATGGGTGTATTCCTTATGCGGTCTTTTCCAAAGATATCCACGAAACCTTCTGTAACTTTAAATGCTCCGCCATATTCAGCGATATCCTGCCCCATGATCACCAGGTTATCATGCCGTTCAAAAGATTGTTTTAACCCTTCGGAAAGTGCATCTATAAAGCGCAGGTGCCTTGTTTCGGCTCCCGGCTCGAAGTGCTGGTATTCATATGGTTCATATACATCGTTCAATTCGGTTTCCATAATGGCATCCGATCCTGCTTCATCCTGCGTAATCTTCCAATGTAAATCAATTTCCTCCTTGAGTTCTTTTCGGATCTGTTCATCTGATTCATCCGATAAAAAACCTTCTTCTGTAAGATAGGTACGGAACCGTGCCACAGGGTCTTTAAGCTTCCATTCTTCAAACAGTTCCTGAGGAACATATTTTGTTCCGCTTGCTTCCTCATGTCCGCGCATTCTGAATGTTTTCATCTCAATCAGTACGGGACGTGGATTCTGACGCATGTCTTCCGCAATTTCAGAAAGACGGGTATACACCTCTATAATATTGTTTCCGTCCAGAATATGGCTTTCCATACCATAACCGGCTCCTTTATCTGCAAGATTATCGCATCGGTACTGCTCTCTCGTAGGTGTAGACAAACCGTACCCGTTATTTTCAATAATGAACATCACAGGCAGATCCCATACAGCCGCAACGTTTAAAGCTTCATGAAAATCACCTTCCGATGTTGCGCCTTCCCCGGTAAAAACCGCCGTAATCTTGTTTTCTTTACGGAGCTTGTGTGCAAGCGCGATTCCATCCGCAATCCCCAGCTGAGGGCCCAGGTGCGAAATCATTCCTATGATCCTGTATTCCTGCGTACCAAAATGAAACGAACGGTCCCTTCCCTTAGTAAATCCGTTAGGTTTTCCCTGCCATTGAGAAAACAAACGGCTTAAAGGGATGTTCCGGCTTGTAAAAACTCCCAGATTCCTGTGCATAGGTAGTATATACTCATCATTGTGAAGTATTGAAGTTACCCCCACTGCTATGGCCTCCTGTCCTATTCCGGAGAACCATTTGGAAACCTTTCCCTGGCGAATCAAAATAAGCATTTTCTCTTCTATAAGCCGGGGTTTCAACAACTTCTTATATAAATCTAATAATAATTCCTTCGATAATATCTGAGTCTGAAGATTCATAAATTGTACGGATTAATTTTTCGCGACTAAAAGTACTAAAATTAATTTAGAGCCCTGCTTCCCCCAATTGAATTATTTCCGCATGAATTTTTTTTCCCTATATAGTGAAATTTTATTTGCATTTTACATTTTAATATGTATTTTTGTATCAGATCTTTAAAGATCCAGATCAAAAAAAGGCATATAAGAAACACAAAATTCAAGTTTACTACTTGTAAAAAAATGACTGTTAATTGTTAGGAAATAAGCTGATTCTTGTTAATATGGATCAGCTTTTTCTATATTTACTCCCTGTATACAAATATTAACCCTATTATTTTCAGTAACAAGAATGACTTTAAACAACGAAGGAGAAGAAAGCAAGGGCAGAAAAAGGACTTCAGGGGCCATAAAAGACAAAGAACGCACAAAGTCCAAAATGGTTCAGGCTGTAGGAAAGGTACTTTTAAAGAAAGGTTATACAGGATTAAACGCAACAAGTATTGCCAAAGAATGTGGTGTAGACAAACGGCTTGTATGGACCTATTTCGGCAGTTTGGACAATCTTGTGGAAACCTATATTACGCAGCGCGACTTCTGGAAATCCACGGCATCTGATTCCATTGAGGAATTACTTTCCAAAACACAAGGCATCTCAAGCGAACAGATCGGAGGCTTATTGCAGAGTCAGTTCGACACCCTTTTAAACGATAACATTCTTCAAAGGATCATTCACTGGGAAATAGGTGAAAATAAAAAATTCCTGAAAAAACTTGCCGACCAGCGGGAAGAAATCGGCGAAGAGCTTTTTAAACTTATTGAACTTTACTTTCAAAAAGGAAATGTGGACATCCGCGCCGTACTTGCCCTCATTGTTGGGGGGATCTATTACCTGGCTCTCCACGGTAAGATTAACGGCAGCCTGTTTTGCGGAATCGACATCAATGAGCCGGAAGGTGCCCAGCGTATAAAGGACGGCATCAGCTACATTATTTCATCTGCGTATAAGGATGCATCACCTTCATGATGTAAATTACGCGCACAAAGATCATTAGTCTTTTTTTGTTCATAAAAAACCGTATTTTTGTCTTATAACTTATATGTTACAAATGCAAAACATACCCAGTGTTGACTTGCGTGATTTCCTATCGGACGACCCGGTACGCAAACAGAAATTTGTAAATGAAATCGGTAAAGCTTACGAAGAAATTGGCTTCGTGGCATTGAAAGGCCACTTTTTAAGTGATGAACTGGCAGGAACCCTTTATGAAGAGGTACGGAATTTTTTTAACCTTCCGCTTGATACCAAGAAAAAATATGAGATTCCGGGAATCGGAGGACAAAGAGGGTACGTTTCCTTCGGAAAAGAATCCGCAAAAGGAAGAACTACCGGGGATCTTAAAGAGTTTTGGCATTTTGGACAATATGTTGAAAATGACGAAACACTTAAACAAACCTATCCTGAAAATGTAATTGTTGAAGAGTTGCCCGGATTTAACAAAACAGGCAAGGAAGCTTACCGGATGCTTGAAAAAACAGGCATCTATGTGTTACGTGCCCTTGCGCTGTATTTAGGCCTGGAAGAATCCTATTTTGATTCTTTTGTAAAAAACGGAAACTCCATATTAAGACCTATACACTACCCTCCTATATTGGAGGAACCTAAAGATGCAGTAAGGGCTGCAGCTCATGGCGACATCAACCTTATAACCCTGCTTATGGGAGCTCAGGGAAAAGGTCTTCAGGTTCAGAATCACAACGGTGACTGGATCGATGCCATTGCTGCAGATGACGAACTGGTTATTAACGTAGGAGACATGCTTTCGCGACATACGAACAACCGTTTGAAATCGACCATACACCGGGTGGTGAATCCTCCGCGCGAACTTTGGGGAACTTCCCGCTATTCTATTCCTTTTTTTATGCATCCCATCAGCGAAATGCCTTTGAACTGTCTGGAAAACTGTACAGATGAAACACATCCGAAACAATATGAGGACATCACGGCAGGTGAATTTCTTACTGAACGTTTGATAGAATTGGGACTTATTAAAAAATAATAACTGAAGACCGGCTTTTTGCCGGTCTTTCCCTTTTAAAAACAGCCCTTAACCTCTTTATTGACAACCTTCTGTACTTTTAAACTATATTTGTTTGTGTAAATTTCATAAAATGTTTAAAAAACACCAACAAACTGCAATTGTACTGGTGGTTTCCATTCTCTTTTTCGGAATCCCCTTTATCAGCGCACCTGAACTTCAAAACAATCATTCTTTCTTCAATTCGCTGATATTTTACAAGCGCTGTATGGAAACCCTTTTGGTTGTGATCTATTTTTATCTGAACTACTTCTTTTTTGTACCGAAATATTATCACGAAAAAAGATACGTCACTTTTATACTGATTTCCGTCCTGTGCCTTGTTATTTCAGTAAAAATTCCCGATTTCATCATCACGAATGAGGACATCCACAATGCATTAAAGGCAGAAAACCCTTTCGGATTCAGGAATAAGGGTCCCCGGCCTAAACCTTCATTCATTATGCAGCTGTTTATTGATAAAACAGCTTACCAGTTTTATCTTGCCCTGTCAATTGGCATTTTACTTAAGACAAGCCAGTACATCAACGGTATAGAACAGGATATGCTTAAAAGCGAAGTTTCTTATTTAAAAGCGCAGATCAATCCTCATTTTCTGTTTAATACACTTAATTCTTTATATGCACTGTCACTTGTAAAATCAGATGATGCACCAAACGCCATATTAAAACTATCCTCCATTATGAGGTATGTAGTGACAGAAAGTTCCAATGAAAAGGTTTTGCTGAAAAGTGAAATTGATTACATTACAGCCTATATAGACCTGCAAAAGCTGCGGCTCACCTCAAATACGGAGATTGACTACCGCGTTACGGGTGAAACAGAATCCCATAAAATAGCCCCCTTACTCTTCATACCCATTATTGAAAACTGTTTCAAATACGGAGTAAGCCAAACAGAAAAATCCGTAATCAAAATCCATATTGTAATCAATGGAAAAAAGATCGTCCTTGAAACACAAAACAAAAAGGTTGCCCGTAATATTTCAGAGCTTGAGAAAACAGAAACGGGGATTGCCAATACGCAGAAACGGCTTGATATCCTTTACAAAAACAATTATAATCTGGAAATCAGCAATACCGAACATGATTACAACGTTCTACTTAAAATTAATTTAGTATGATAAGAGCCATTGCCATTGATGACGAACCTTTAGCCTTAACAATTATGGAGCATTTGTGCATGAAAAATGCCGATATAGTGCTTGAAAAGACTTTTACATCACAGCAGGATGCTTTACTGTATCTGGACAAGTTTCCTGTAGATCTGATGTTTCTAGATATTCAGATGCCTGAAAGAGACGGAATTTCATTCTATAAATCACTTGAAATAAAGCCCATGGTCATCTTTACAACGGCATTTGACCACTACGCGATTGAAGGTTTTAATGTAAATGCCGTTGATTATTTGTTAAAACCTGTTGCCTATGAACGTTTTGAAGCAGCAGTTGAAAAAGTCAAAAAATTAAAGCAGCTCAATATAGGTACGGGCCAGGATGCCTTTATTTTAATACGTGCAGATTATAAATTAAACAAAATAGCCATTAAAGACATCCAGTTCATAGAAGGGCTTGACGATTATATCCAGATACATATAGAAGGTAAAAGCAAGATTGTAGCCCGAATGTCTATGAAAAACATTATAGAGCTGTTGCCACCGTCCGAATTTGTAAGAATCCATCGTTCCTTTATTGTACCTATACGGAAAATAACTTCGGTACAAACCAAACAAATTCATATTGGCGATCAGGAATTCCCTGTCGGGGAAACCTATAAAAACAGTGTCTTAAGTCTTTTAACCGACAAAAACTGACTTTTTACCGCTAAACACAAAAAAAAACACCTTTCCTATTGCAACATTCAAAATATGGCGTATATTTGTATCATAACTCATCTACTACAGGACAAGTAATTTGAATGTTTTAGAATTTTTGAGTTTTTCATAAGTGTTTTTTTTGGTTATTAAAGTGGGTTTATTTCGGTAAACCCACTTTTTTTTATTCTAAAAACCGTGCAGTAACAGAATCGATGTCCTTTATTGTTTTTCGGGCCCAATCAATTTTTTTGGCTAACAGCTCCTCATCGGTCAACTGCCACTTAACGGATGAATTCCTCAACCTGCTTGTAAGGTTGTTGATAATGATTGCCGCTGATACTGAAATATTCAGACTTTCTGTAAACCCGACCATAGGAATTTTGATAAAGGCGCTAGCCTCTTTCAAAATTTCTTCTGACAAACCTGATTTCTCGGTACCGAAAAAAACAGCTGAAGGACGGCTAATATCGAATTCATCAAGCCCGCTTGCTTCCACATGCGGAGATGTTGCCACAATCTGGTACCCTTTGGCCTTTAGATCATGCATACATGACTGGTTGTCGGAATGCCTGTATATATCCACCCATTTCTCAGCGCCCATAGCAATTTCCTTATCAATGGATTTTCCGTATCGCTGTTCAATAACATGCAGGTCCTGAATACCAAAGACTTCACAACTCCGCATTACCGCACTTGTATTATGCAATTGATAAACATCTTCTACAGCAATACAGAAATGCCGTGTACGGTTTTCCAGAACTTGATTAAATCTTCTTTTACGGTTATCGGTAATGAATTCCTCGAGATATAAAAGGTATTCTTCATTTTCATACAAACTGTTCAAAATGGTTTCTTTTTACTAATTTCGTTACAAAGATAACATTTACGCTGCCAATGAAAAATCTGGTTGTTTTATCGGGTGCCGGAATAAGTGCCGAAAGCGGCATCAAAACCTTCCGGGATGCCGGCGGACTTTGGGAAGGCCATGATATAATGGAAGTTGCGAGTTTTGAAGGATTCACAAAAAACCCATTGCTTGTGCTCGATTTTTATAATCAGCGCAGAAGACAGCTGCATATGGTGCAGCCAAATGATGCGCACAGGATATTAGCAGGCCTTGAACGTTATTTTAAGGTAACGGTTATCACACAAAACGTAGACGACCTGCATGAACGTGCAGGAAGCACCGATATTATCCATCTTCACGGTGAGCTATTCAAGGCCCGGAGCCTGGAAGATGATACACTTGTTTATGAATGGAAGGAAGATCTTTTTATTGGTACCCAAAACGAAAACGGGCATCAATTGCGGCCTCATATCGTATGGTTCGGAGAAGCCGTTCCGGAAATGGACAGGGCCATTGAAAAGGTAAAAAAAGCCGACATATTGCTTATTATCGGAACATCATTGCAGGTTTATCCTGCCGCAGGCCTTATTGATTATGCCGAAAGTGCACAACAGCTGTTTTATCTTGACCAGAATCCGGCCGTTATGCATAATTTAAATAAGCCTATCGAGATCATTGCAGAAAAAGCATCGGCAGGCATGCGGTTGTTACATGACAGGTTAAAGAGCTTATAGCCCCTCCTTGAAAAATGCCGGTGTATCAGTTGTGAGATAGTCAATTCCCTGGTTGATGAGCTGTTTTGCAACCTCTTTATCATTGACGGTCCAGGAATTCGTTTTAAGGTGCAGCAACCTGAAGGAACTGATCATATTTTCATCTTTCAGCAACAGTTTGTAATGATAATCCATACCGTCAAGTCCCGCCGCTTTAATCTCAGCAGCTGTCTTGTCTCCATTCAGATAATGCACCTGATATTGCGGCAATACCTTCTTTGTATAAATGGCAGATTCAAAATCAAATAAGATGAATTCAAGGTTTTGCGGTCCGGCTTCCCCAGGTAATAACGCTGCTATTGCATCAACCATTTTCATGGTTCTCAAACTTCCCCCTTTTGCTGAAGTTTTTACTTCAAGAATAAGTTTTGTTTTATGCTGTTTAAGTCCTGTTTTAAAATACTCTGCAAGTGTTGGGATGAACTCGCCATTAGGATGTTTTACATTCAGAAGTTCGGCATAATCTACAGATTCTATATCCATACCGTAGAAATCGTGATCATGGTTTACCACAACCACACCATCGTTCGTAAGGTGTACATCGAATTCGGAACCAAAGCATTTAAGGTCAATAGCCTTCTGCAGGGAAGCAATGGAATTCTGGGGAAGGTTGAATTCTTTCCAGGCTCCGCGGTGTGCAATGATTTTAGTTTCCATTTGAGCAAATGTATGACAGCTCCATAAAAGTAATAAAAAAACGTACTTCATAATTAAATTTTTACAAAAGTACGTTGGATATGTTAAGTTAATATGAGATCAAGTTTAAGGAACAACCGTTGTAAACAGATAGGTTGCAAACAGAACCAGGAGCACAATTCCCTGCTGTATGTTGGTTTTATTCGTATTGAATGATATAGATATAACAAACAGCGACATGAGCAGCAGTACCGTCGATTTTGCATCAATTCCAAGATTAATCTTCATCCCGCTGAAAAAGCAGAGTATAGCAACTGTGGGGATTGTCAAACCTATAGAGGCAACTGCCGACCCCAATGCAAGATTCAGGCTGGTCTGCAAACGGTTTTTACGGACCGCTTTAATGGCCGCCATACCTTCGGGAAGCAAGATAACCGTAGCAATAATAATACCTACAAGGCTTTTAGGTGCTCCGATACTCACTACGATTCCTTCAATTGAAGGGGACAACAGCTTGGATAATAATACAACAGCTCCAAGCGATAAAAATAAAAGCAGCAGGCTTACAACTCCGGTTTTCATATTTGGAGCTTTGGCATGCGGGATGTCTTCATCTGTTTCCTCTTCATTAACAGCCGCTTTTTCCTTAACCGGAACCTCATCTTCTTCAGGAAGGAAATAATCGCGGTGCCTTACGGTCTGTACGGCAACGAATCCACCATAAAGCACAAGGGTTACAATGGCTACGAACAAAAGCTGGGAATCGGAATACTGGTTTCCTTCCCCACTAACTGTATGGTTGGGCAATACCATGGTGAGTACCGAAATAGCCAATAACGTGATCAAAGAAGCATTTACCCCCTGTTTTACAAAGACCTGCTCTTTAAAACGGAAACTTCCAATGAGCAGACATAAACCTATAATACCAGTTAAAATGATCATAACGGCTGCAAATACAGTATCTCTGGCCAAAGCTGACGGGCCTTCGTTCGAATCAGAAAGCATTAAGGAAACAATAAGCGACACCTCTATGACGGTTATGGCAAGAGCGAGAATCAGCGTACCAAAAGGTTCGCCAACCTTATGGGCAATTACCTCTGCATGGTGTACCGCAGAAAGAACCGCAGTAATAAGGACAACACCTAAAAACAAATCTAAAAAACCGGAACTTGGAAGTGCTTCTTTACATAATAAGATAATTCCTGCAAAAAGAGGAAAAAAAACGGACCAGGACGGTAAACTGATGTTGAATTTGTTGCTTAGAATGTTGTTATATGGCATATATGTGATGTTTTTTTACAAAAATACACATTTTAATACCTTTTATGAAACATTTTTACTTGAAAAGCAGAAAAAATATATGTTTTTAAGAATTGTTTAACTTTTAAACTATTTTAAGAATATGTTGTTTTATTCCTCCCTTCTGCTCTTATACTCATCACTATACGGAACAAAAACTTCAGGAAAATCAACTCCGATCTTCTTATAAAGCCATCCTCCGGCTACCCTTGTAACACGGTAGTAAATAATTTGCTTCAGACGGTTCTCGTATTCCGGAATAATTGTTTTTACAACGGTACTTTCATGTAAATCCAGTTCATATACGTTTTTCATAAAAAATTTATTAATTTAATATACGTAAAGGTAAACATATTCGAAATATATTTACATAAAATCTAACAACATGGACACTACTGGGGAAATAAGAAATTTTGTTTTAAATTTTATTGAAAACTACGACGAGGAAATCGTTGAGGACGACGTTGTCGGTTTCTATAATGATGCCTTAATGATGCTGAAGCAATTTAAAAGCTTACAGGATGATTCTGAAGAATTAAAACTCATATACGATCTCTTCATCAATCATGTACTTCGGTATTCGAATCTGCTGAAGGAGTACATTGCTTTTGATTTTAAAACGGTCAGCACTCTTGCCCTTCTTCGTTCAGATAATGCATTCCATGAACTACAACCTCTTTATACTTCGTATAGTTTTGAAGAGGCCGAAGAAACAATTGACCAGATTTTTGAAGAAATCAAATCAGTAAAGGAATTCCATAAAGAACTGAAGGAAGAAATAAATTACCTGCTAGAGGAATACCAATTCCATCTTGAACATATGGAGGAAAACAGGAACTACGACTTTTACATATATGATGTACTGGAAGGCGTTGCAGAGGAGGACCTTCCAAGTACAATTGAAGATATTCAACTGGAAAAGAGAAAATTTATTCAGAAGTGTAAGGACAAACTGGCTAAAAAATAATATGAAAAAATTGAAAAACATACTGGCCTGTGTGGTTGGCATCATCATTGGATCTCTGGTAAATATGGCTTTAATTTCCGTAAGTGGAAAAATCATCCCTTTACCTGACGGGGTTGATAATAAAACAGCAGAAGGTCTTGCTGCCGGAATCCATCTTTTTGAACCCCGCCACTTTATATTTCCCTTCCTGGCACATGCCCTTGGAACGTTTACGGGAGCATTTACTGCAACCAAATTATCACATCCTCAAACGATATATGGTCCCATCATTATCGGCATCCTATTTTTAGCAGGGGGCATAATGATGGTATTGCAACTGTCGGCTCCTATGTGGTTCAACATTACGGATCTTGTAGCCGCATACCTTCCCATGGCCTATATGGGATTCGTTCTTGGAAAAATAAAACAACGACCCTAACATAAAAAAACCTGATCATAAAGATCAGGTTTTTTTATAAGGAATATTCATTTTACTTGCCGTTTACGTCAAAATACAGTTTCTGTTCATATAATACATTTCCATAACTGTTTTTGAGAGCGTTCATTTTCTCATTATGCAGTTCTACAGAACCTAATTCTTTAACCATCTTATTAAGAAAATCTTTATAATAAAGAACAAAGATATCATCAAACTCCTTTGCGTCGGCAATGGTAAGTTTATAAAGATCGCTTTTATAGGTATCCGATTTAGGAACATCGGTTCCTGATTTATCCTTAGCCGCCTTTTTAAAATCATCCAGTAAGGTGTAAAGCTTCGGAAGATTTGCATTGAGGTATTTTTTTATTTCAGGATTTGCAATTCTTTCATTTCCCAGTTTAATTGCATCAATCTGGTACTGAATGCTCTCCGTCTGATGATTTAAAAAAGCAACAGATTCGTCCATTACTACCGACTTACCTGCTATTTGTTTTTTACCATCCCCATCGTCCGTTGCTTTATTGCACGATATCATCAAAGACAATGCTGATAACATGAATAGATATTTAGTTTTCATAATGCATATATTTTGTTTAAATATAAAAAAATAAATTTAATAATTTAACAAAATACACTATTTTATAACACAAATAAAACATTTTGTTTAAAATACCCTTATTCCGTTCAGGCGAATACACAGTTCCGTATTCTAATTTTTTTTGAGGAAATAAAGATTTTACCAATTCAATTGATTACCTTTGTCGCATATTTATTTCCGAGGAAAAATTTGACTGATTGCAACCTCATAAAAAAATGCTAAAGCAGAACCCTACTTTAGTATTGGTGCAATTTAGTTTCCTCTATAAAATTAAACTAAATTATGGCCTATTTATTTACCTCAGAATCTGTAAGTGAGGGACACCCTGATAAAATTGCAGATCAAATTTCAGACGCTCTGATTGATAATTTCCTTGCTTTTGACGAAGATTCAAAAGTAGCTTGTGAAACACTGGTAACAACCGGTCAGGTGATACTTGCCGGTGAAGTGAAATCAAAGACTTATCTGGATGTGCAGCAGATTGCCCGAGATGTGATCAAGAAAATCGGTTATACCAAAAGCGAGTATATGTTCGATGCAAATTCTTGCGGAATCCTTTCTGCAATTCACGAACAGTCGGCTGACATCAACCAAGGTGTTGACAAAGCCAGAAAAGAAGAACAGGGCGCGGGAGATCAGGGTATTATGTTCGGATATGCCACAACCGAAACAGAAGACTTTATGCCTTTGGCCCTTGACCTGTCGCACAAATTACTTCAGGAACTTGCTGAACTCAGAAGAGAGAACAGGGAAATTACTTATCTGCGTCCGGATGCAAAATCGCAGGTAACACTGGAATACGGGGACGACAACAAGCCTAAGCGCGTGGTTACCATCGTATTGTCTACGCAGCATGATGATTTCATAAAGCCTGCTTCAACCTCCTATGAAGAAAAGCTCAAAGCCGAAAAAGAAATGCAGGAGCAGATCAAAAGAGACATTGTGGGCATTTTAATCCCAAGATTATTGAAAAAATACCCTCAATACCAACCGTACTTTAATGAAAACATCACCTACCATATCAACCCTACAGGCGTTTTCATCATTGGCGGACCTCATGGCGATACCGGCTTAACAGGAAGAAAAATCATCGTGGACACCTATGGAGGTAAAGGAGCACACGGTGGCGGCGCCTTTTCGGGAAAAGACCCTAGCAAGGTTGACCGTTCTGCGGCATACGCGGCACGTTATATTGCAAAAAACCTGGTTGCTGCAGGTGTTGCGCAGGAATTGCTGGTTCAGGTATCCTACGCAATTGGAATTGCAGAACCTATGGGTGTTTTTGTAAATACCTACGGAACTTCCAATGTAAACATGACGGATGGGGAAATTGCTTCCAAAATTCAGGAGTTGTTTGATTTAAGACCCTATTATATAGAACAGGCTTTAAAATTACGTCAACCTATATACAGCGAAACAGCTGCATATGGACATATGGGGCGTAAAAACGAATTTGTAACTAAAATATTCAGGTCACCGAACGGTGAAGAAAAAACATTAAATGTTGAATTATTTACTTGGGAGAAATTAGATAAAATGAAACCTATCAAGCAAGCTTTTAATATTTAATCCCCGTTTTAAAAGTGTTCAAACCATAAGCTGCCGGTATAAAAAACGGCAGCTTTTATTTTTTTCAAAAAACATTCTGTTTTATTTTTTTGGCTATATTAGTTGAAGGAAAAAATACAATTTTATGACTGAAAAGGTTATCGTAGGAAGTGAGGAATGGTGTTCATTGCCAGATCTTAAAGTTCCTGCCATTAAAGTCCGCGTCGATTCAGGAGCTAAAACTTCGGCATTACACGCAGAACAAATTACGCCTTTTGAAAAAGAGGGTGAAAAATGGGTACGGTTTGTTATCCATCCCATTCAGCGAAACGTAAAAAGCTCCATCGTCTGTGAATCAAAAGTAGTTGACAAACGCGTGGTTAAAAGTTCCAGTGGAACAAGGGAAAGCAGATACGTTATCAATACGGAGATTTCAATCGGAGAACAGTCATGGGACATAGAGCTTACCCTCACCAACAGGGACTCCATGGGGTTCCGGATGCTTTTGGGGCGGGAGGCAATGGTTGGTAGAATCATTGTTGATCCTGACGAACATTTCACCCTTGGAATTGTGACACCCGAAAAATTAAAAGAATACTATTTTTCCGATCAAACAGAAAAAAGAGGCCTCCGTATTGGAGTGCTGGCCAGTAATCCCGAACTCTATTCAAACAGAAGGATCATAGAAGCAGGAGAATTACTCGGGCATGAGATGCATTTTTTAAACATTAAGCACTGCTATATGAAGCTTGATGCCCACCAGCCTGAAATTCATTACAGAGGAGGCCGGGTACTCAATGATTTTGATGCCATCATTCCGAGGATAAGACCCAGCATGACCTATTACGGATGTTCTTTAATAAGGCAATTTGAATCTTTAAAGGTTTACAGTCTTAACAATGCGGCTTCTATTACACAATCAAGAGACAAACTTTTTTCACTTCAGCTGCTGCTGAACCATGGAGTGGAGATTCCTACAACAGGATTTGCGAATTCACCTCTTGATACTACAGACCTTATCAATATGGTTGGCGGATCGCCTCTTATTATCAAATTACTGGAAGGAACCCAGGGAAAAGGAGTTGTACTTGCAGAAACCAAAAAGGCTGCAGAATCGGTTATCAATGCTTTTAAAAGTCTTAATGCCAACATACTTGTTCAGGAGTTCATCAAAGAAGCCAACGGAAAGGACCTTCGTTTGTTTGTTGTTGACGGAAAAGTGGTTGCAGCGATGCAGCGTGAAGCCCTGCCCGGAGAATTTCGTGCCAATATCCATTTAGGTGGTAAGGCATCTGTGGTAAAAGTCACTTCTGAGGAAAAGAAGATTGCCATAAAGGCAGCAAAAGCAATGAATTTAAAAGTTGCCGGAGTGGATATAATCCGCTCATCCAAAGGACCTTTGCTTCTTGAAGTGAATTCTTCTCCCGGATTAGAGGGCATTGAAGGAGCAACTGGCAAGGATATTGCTAATGAAATGATAAAGGCCATCGAAAAGAATTTCAAATGGCTTAATCTTAACTCTTAAAAATTAAAAAAATGAAAAAGATTCTTTATTTATTTTCTTTTGTATTATTAACATTTACAACTATGGCACAAACAACTGGTACTATTACACCACAGGTAAACGTAAGCGGTGAAGGATCTGTAAAAATCAAACCGGATTATGCGGTCATCTCCATAGGTGCCGAAATCAAGGATGTTGATTCCGCAAAAGCTAAAAAACAGAACGACGACATCATTGCCAAAATGATTCAGGTTATCAAAAAAAGCGGAATTGCCGAAAAAGATTATCAGACTCAGCGTGTAAATCTATACAAAACAAGAGAATACCAGGAAAAAAAGGACTATTTTGTTGCGGGGCAAACAATTACCATTACATTAAGAAACCTGGATGGTTACGAAAAATTAATGAGCGATCTTATGAATGCCGGAGCCAACAACATCAACGGTGTAGAGTTTAAATCGACTCAAACCGAAAAATTTGCTTCGGAAATCAGAGCCAAAGCCGTTCTGGATGCCAAGAAAAAGGCTCAGGATTATGCAGCTGCACTGAATCAGAATATTGGAAAAGCACTTATTATAAGCGACCAATCTATGGTAAACAATCCGAGAGTATATATGATGAAAGCCCAGAGTGCGGATGCTGCCGCAGGAATGGAGCAGACACTTGCTGTAGGTGAAATAGAAATTTCAACCAATGTAAACGTTGTTTTTGAATTAAAATAATCTATGAACCCATCAAAAGAATTATGGATTACTAAATTTTTTAAATTAAGTAATCCATCTTTTTTTATTAAACAGGATGAAGAAACGTTTTATGAAAATATTCGTAAAACAGGTTTCATATACGGATATACCACTAAAACGATTCAGCCTGTTTTCCAGAAGTTCGATTTAACTTCGGAAGAGTACTCCAAAGTGGTTCTTCTTGAAGCCTTATACGGTACTTTCGTATTAACGCGCAATGAAACAAGCGTGAAGCTGTTTACGCAAAATGCCGAAGCATTTTACAAAAAGATGGGCGAGGCAAAAACGGAATCTTATTTTTCTTTTATAAAGGTGGAATCAAAAAAAACCTTTGCTTCACTGGAGAAAATACTCAATGAACGAACAACCCGTTCTTCCGGTTACCTTGACAAGACTTTTTCCCATCACCTTTCCAATTTCCTTATTTTTACCGATGTATTATGCTTCAAGCGGTTCCTGCTCAACGAAACGGAAATCCTTGACTACTATAAATACCTCGAAAAGACTGTTTCCCACCTGGTTATGATCAGTTTTAAACAGAAGCAGAATATTTCCAAATACGATGTAAAATTACTGGAAGTTCTTGAAAACTCGTTAAAATATGCTTCGTTAAAAGATCTTACCGATGATCTTTCAGATCTTGACCTTTCCAATATCATTACATTTTACGGAAAAGCTTACCTTCACGATATTTCACTCATGGTATTGTGGAACGACAGAAAAATTGACCAGAAGGAGTTTGGGTTTATTTCCCGGTTGCAAAATCTTTTAAAACTTGATAAGGCCTTTACCGGAACGTCTCTGCAGGATATGGTCACATTTATAGACCATCACCGCAACGAAATACCATATTTTCAATTTTCACATCCGCTGAAGAAACTGTATAAAAATACAAATTCAACGGTAGCACTTCTTATTAAACGTAATAAGAAAAGCCTGATAAAGGAACTTGATAACAATAAGCTGCTTATGCAGCTGCTCTTAAAGGCGACTTATTCAAATTTATCCGTAAAAGAAAAGGTACAGCTCAGAAACCAGTTTATTGAACTTGCCAAAACAGTACCCGCCTTTACCATCTTTCTTATACCCGGGGGAAGCCTCCTTTTACCTATTCTGATTAAGTTGCTGCCCCAGCTTATTCCCAATTCGTTCAATGAGAATAAATAATAGCATCTGAACTGGTAATTTGTATAAATTTGTATGTTAAAAGTTTATCTGTGGGCAAAAATTACCTTTTACTTATTGTATTCCTTTTGTTTTTTTCCTGTCAGAAAGAACAGAACGTATACAGCTCCATAGAAGCGAACAAGGGAAAGGCAATAACGCATTACGATAAAGCCTCTATGGACGAACTTTATTACGACCTGCTGTATCAGATCTCATTTGATACGAGCAATTCCCTTACTCACAAAGAGCTCCAATACTATGAACGTTCGGCACTAAACAAAAAAGATTCGCTGCATATTTACCGCGCCAATAATTTATACATTGCGTTGAATCCGACCATCAATCTGGATGATAAACGATTTTCACAGGTACTCAGGGCCATCAGGTACTTTGATGATAGAAAACTTAAGTACGATGCATACTACACGAACTTTACAGCTGCAGAATATTACCTTGCCTTACAATATTACAGAACATCAGAGAACTTTATCTTTAAAGCCCTTAAAAATCTCGGAATAAAACCCGAAGAATATGCTTATGAAAAGGCCATGGCATCCATGACGGCTTCCAACATCCTTTTCAGGCAAAAGAGATACGATGAATCGTACGATATGATTCAGGCTTATAGAAAATACAGTAAGAATATACATTACAAGCTTTTTTCCACAGAACGCATCAACCTTCTAAAAAGTCTGTATTATAACAACACGGCTATTATAGGGACCTTCGGTAACAAAATAACCCATAAACAATCCATCCGCTATCTGCAAAAAGCGAACAGTCTGGTCAAAGGTGATAAAAATACCGCCATGCAGAAAGGGACCGCCATATTCAATATCTTTTCGTATAAGGTGAAAAACCATGATTCCGACAGTATTGAATTTTATTTTAAAGAATTCGTCAAGTTTGCCAAACCTTTTGAAAACACCCCCCAGATTCAATTGAATTATGCAGTTATCCCCCTTTATTATCTTAATATCAAAAAAGATACGCTGACGGCAAAAAATTACCAAAAACAGCTTCTGAATGACAATGAATGCAGACATCATAATATGCACCTGCAAAAAAAAATATACGAACAGTTCATTACTGATATGGACTCTTCTTCAGTGAAGCTCTATAAGGACTATATTGCAATTCTGGATAAAATCAATAATGAGAATAAAACGAAGTCAGGTACCAATCAGAAAATTGTATTTAAAAACTATAACCTCGTTAACGAGAACGCCCAGCTTAAAAAAGGTATTTTCTATATTGTAGGCATAATACTTATTTTATCTATCACGATATTCTTCATCATCCTCAATGTTATTCAAAAAATAGACTATAAAAAAATAAAACTCAAAAACAGCTATCTCAGACAGGATGCGAAGGCTTTTGAAATTACATTAAAATATAAGAACGATGTGGAAAACAGGCTCCTTATGAATAAAAAGCAGATCTTTATGGAACTGCATGACAATATTGTAAATAAACTGTTTTCTACCAGGTTCATGCTGCACGAAGATTACCGCAAAGAAACCACCATTGAAACCACCAGGCAAACCCTGCTGGACATTAAGGAAACCCTGCTTCAGATTTGTGAGAACTATACCGAGATCAATGATCTTTTCGAAAAAAATTCTTTTGAAACAGCCCTAGAGGAACTTATCGGGAACCAACCTGATAATAAAGTAGCCTTTTCGTGCACTGTTGCACCGGATATCGAATGGATCAATATCAACCCTAAAATCAGATTCCATTTGTACCGGATTATCCAGGAACTCATCCAGAACATCCACAAACATTCATCTGCAACCGCTGCTTCCATAACGCTTAATTTAGAAGATTCGGTACTTAAACTTGTTGTTGAAGATAACGGTAAAGGGTTAAGAAAATCGTCAAAAAAGGGAATCGGACTGTCTAATATCATGGAACGACTTAACGAAATTAACGGAAGTTTAGACATCAATACCTCAAATGGAGCACAATTTATAATTAAAATCAGCCTTTAAAATGTTTCGTTATCTTCATTATATCCTAATTTTTACGACAATCCTGCTATCGGGTTGCGAGAAAAAGAAGGTGCCTTCTTCAACGTTTGCAACGGACAGTATTGAAATGGTCCGCAGATACAGAAGCGTGTATTCTGAAGATCCTTTAAAAATCAAAGATTTACACCAGGCCTATACAACAGTTTCAGACAGTACACTTCTGGGATTAAATCACCAGTTGTACAGCGAATACCTTACACGTAATACCAATTTCGACAGCGCTTATTACTATTTAAATATTGCCGATGCCTGTTTTAAATACGATACTCTTCGCTTATTCAGAAATTCATTTAAAAAAATTTATATTACGAACAGGATCGGTCTTCATTCGCATTCAATAGCAGAACTTAATAAAGTAAAGAAACTAAGCATTAAAGAAACTTCTTTGAAAAACCTTTACCTTGACGTGTTTTTACTTCCCGTATTAAAAGAATATGATTCTGTACGATACCGAAAATCCATTACCTCTTTTGTTGTAAAGGATCTGAAGAGAGATTCCCTCATCTTTCGCGATCCGTTTCTGGAAAACTACAAAACAAATCAGGTATATGTTTACCTGCTTTCACACAAAAAATATGGACTTCTTTCTCAAATGGCTACGAAACGCATCCATGAACTTATTGAACAAAAGAGAACCGGTGAAGACGTTTTTTTTACCAACCTTTTTTATATCATAAAGGCAAAAATTCAGACCGGGGCAAAGGATGTAAATCTCTATTTTGATCTATTTGAAACTTATAAAGAGCAGGCGCTCACCAAAGACACCGAAACACTTCTATATGTGCTTAAAGCCTCTTATTTCGATAAGATGCAACAACAGGATTCGGTCGTATCCAACTACGAACGGTCACTTAATATAAGCAGGTATACAGGAAATTCCTTAAATGAACGGGAAATCCTCAAAAAGCTCCTACTTACCAGCAAAGCAGACCTTTACGCTAAAGAGTTTATCACACTGAATGATTCACTGTTGTTTTTCAAAGGATATATGGATGACTTTATTTTCTCTACCAATACTTCGGTCTTTAAACTGGAGCACGAACAGGAAAAAATTCAGAAACTCAATATGAAGCTTTTATTCATGAGTTTCACCTTTTTCTTTTCCCTCATATTGTGTTTTCTCATTTTCCGCAACCGGCAATCTAAAAAATTGGCCGTAAAGTATAAGGACTACCTTGATAAAAAAGCGGAGATGTACAATTATCTTATAGAAATAAAAGATAAGCTGGATTCCAGTATACTTCAGGAAAATGAAGATATAAAAAACCTTATTTACACAAATGCCCTATCTAAAATTGACGCTCTGCTTCTGGATATTTCATCAGGAAGGACGGGTTCTGAAGAATTACAGTTAAAAATATTAGATCTTGAAAATGAATCCAGATCGATTTCTCATTTCATCGCGTCGGGTGACTATAAGGCGGTTGATTTAGAAATTTTACTTGACGATTTAAAGAACCAATACACGCCATTTTTCAAAATTGAAGTGTATATAGATCCTTCCATCGTTTTAAATGATCTCAACCTTAAAGAGCTGCTTAGAATTCTTCTGATGGTACAAACACTTCTTAATAAGCTCAAATACAAAAACAACATTACCTGTTTTATTTCGGTTTATAAAAATGCAGAATCCAGCATCTTTAAAATGTGGGTCAACCGTTCTTTTCATCCTCAGGAAGAAGAAATTCAATTTTTGGAAGACCGCAACATCCGCTACAATTTTGATATTGAAGAAGACAGTACCCAACTGCTCGTATACATTAACAGATAGATTTAGAAAAGCCTTTCTGTCAATGACCGGTACATATCGGTGTTTCCAGCCTCGTACCATAAATGTCCGTTTCTAACAACTAAGGCTGTTTCAAAATTATTCGTAAACAGTCCCCCCGTTCCCAAACCTTGCGGCATGCTGTTATTCAATGTAAAGGTCCATTGCGCTATAGCATTCAATCCGATATTACTTTCAAGAGCGGATGTGATCCACCAACCGATCCCCATTTCATCCGCAATCTGTATCCATTCTTCAGAACCTCTAAATCCTCCTACAAGGCTCGGCTTTAAAATAATGTATTGGGGATTGATCTTTTTCAATAGATTTTGTTTATCGGCATATTCGGTAACGCCAATGAGTTCTTCATCCAGTGCAATGGGCAGTGGACTCTTCATACATAACTCTGCCATAGTGTCATACTGTCCTTTTCTTATTGGCTGCTCTATACTATGTATATTAAATTCAGACAATTGCTTTATTTTATATAAAGCATCACTTTTATCAAAAGCACCGTTTGCATCTACCCTTATTTCAATCATTTCAGGAGAAAACTGGGAGCGGATATAACTTAACAGTCTTAATTCATCGTCAAATGAAATGGCACCTATTTTAAGCTTTATACAATTAAAACCGTTTAAAATTTTCTCATCGATCTGTTCCTTCATAAAGTCCGGATCTCCCATCCATACGAGTCCGTTAATGGGAATGGCCTTTTGCCCTTCGGTAAAACGTCCCGGAAATAAGATGCATGGATCCACATGCTCCAGGGAACTAAAAGCCTGTTCGATTCCGAACTGTATAGATGGCCATTCCCGCAACATACTCCAAAGCGCATCCTTCCCTAAATGTATGTTTTCGCACACCCAATGCATCATGTCCGTATAATCCAAACGATCATCAAAAGAAAGGCCGCGAAAAAGCCCGCATTCCCCTACCCCTGTTCTACCGTTATGCTCTATAAACAGGAAGTAGGTTTCCTTTGTTGTCAATATCCCACGTGAAGTTCCAGAGGGTCTTTTAAATTCTAAAATATACTTCTTATAATATGCTTTCATCTTTTCAAAAAAAATCCCTGAAGCAATTCAGGGGTTATGGTTAAATTTCAATGGTATCACCTACAGGAAGCAAAATCAGCTCTTTATTCTTATTTGCGAATTTCTGTTTTGCTACTTCATGATCTATCTTTATGTATCCGAATGTATCGTAATGATAGCCCATTACCTTGTTTACTTCCAGAAACTCGGCAGCCAATGCAGCATCATCAACGTCCATCGTAAAATTACTTCCTATCGGAAGGATGGCAAGATCAAGTGGACTGCGCATCGGTATAAGCTTCATATCATACGTTAAAGCGGTATCTCCTGCTATATAAAGATTTTTATTTTCGGTAGAAATGACAAAACCTCCGGGATTACCACCATTTGATCCATCAGGAAAGGAACTTGTGTGAATGGCATTTACATACTTTACGCTTCCAAACGGAAAATTCCAGGATCCCCCATGATTCATCGGATGCGCCTTAAATCCTTTATTTTCATAATATGTTGCAATTTCATAATTGGAAACGATGGTTGCCCCTGTATTTCGGGCAATGACTTCTACATCCAGAATATGGTCGCCATGGGCGTGTGTAAGCAATATATAATCGGCTTTTAAGGCATTAACATCTACAGCAGCTGCAAGTTCGTTGGCAGAAATAAAAGGGTCGACTATAATGTGTTTTCCATTGATTTCGATTCCCAGGGATGCATGTCCGTAATAGGTTATTTTCATAATTCTAATTAATTATAATGGCGATTGAGAACAATAAAGATATGAAAAATGTAGCTAATGAGATACGTTTTAATTCCGGATCAAGGTCGCGTGGGTGGTTTACCTGGTTGATTCGCATAAGGTTTTTAAGCAACGGGATATACCCGAGAACAAAAATCCATGAATACCATACAAATCCGTGAGCCAAAGCGTAAGTATTTAAAAAGATCACCGCTATAACAATAAGGCTGTAGTGGTAAGCTTTGGCTTTTTCATATCCAATTTTGACCACTATGGTATTCTTTCCCATAACGGCATCATTATGAACGTCGCGCATGTTGTTCATATTCAGTACGGCCGTACTCAGAAGTCCGACCGCCACAGCCGGGAACAATACTTCTGTATGGAAACTGTGACCATACAGGTAAAAAGATCCAAGAGTGCTTACCAGTCCGAAAAAAACAAAAACAAAAACATCCCCAAGCCCCCGATATCCATACGCTGATGAACCAACCGTATACTTTATTGATGCGCCAATACAGGCCAGCGCCAGAAAAAGATATGCCGCGGCCTTTAAAAAATCATCACTTCCAAAAGAAACAAATATGACCGCCAATGATGAAATAAAAGACAGTGCAGACATTACCGCAATAGCGTTCTTCATCTGCGAAGCGGTAATTTCACCGCTTTGAACAGCCCTTTTAGGCCCTGTCCGGTTTTCGTTATCGGTTCCTTTCACAGCATCACCATAATCGTTTGCATAATTAGATAAAACCTGAAAAAAAAGGGTTGTAAGCAAACACAATCCAAAAATAAGCCAATAGTTAGGCTGCATATGGTATTCAGGATAGGCACAGGCCGTTCCGAGTATAATACCTGATATAGACAAAGGTAAAGTACGCAAACGCGCAGCTTTTATCCATTTTTTCATAATTACACGTACTTGTTTACAAATTGTTCCACTGCTTTGAATACATATGCTTTTTCTTCTTTATGAGCTGTATGGGCAGCACCTTTTACGATACACTTTTCCACACTTCCTGACGCTGCATCAAAAGCATCTACCTGCGCCATTGAACCGAATTCATCAAATTCTCCCTGGATTACGAGAACCGGAACCTTTATTTGAGGAATAAAATGTTCAATGTTCCACGACTGATGTTCATCCGAAAGCCATGTTTTGGTCCACGCTCCATAAAGATCATATACTTTGGCTCCATGGTATTTTTCAAGTACCTGGGCTATTTTTGTCGTTTCGAGCATCAGTTGAGCCTCGCGTACGCCGTGAAGAGTTTTTTCTTCAATTAGTACGTGAACCCCTTCAACAATGAGCATTTTCAGATCATCGGGGAACATTCCTGCATATATGGTAGCTACAGATGCTCCATCGGAAAACCCAAAAACAACCGGCTTTTCCAACCCGCAGTATGCGATCAGGTCTTTAAGTATCTGTGCTTCCTGCTCCAGATAATCCAAAGGCCGCTTTTGCGTATAGTTTTCTGATTTGCCATACCCTCTTCTATCATAAGAAATCACATTACAATTCAAGACACCGGCAAGTTCTTCAGGCCATTCCCTCCACAAGGCTGTACATCCTAAAGAATCGTGTAGCAGAATGATGGTATTGCGTGCTTCTGAAACAATCCATTTTTTAAAGTATATTTTTGATGTCCGTATGAAAACCTCGTGTTCGCTTACGCTGATTACATCCATGAATGTTTGTTTTTTTCTATTTTATAAAGAATTTCATCGGCTGCCCGTCGCAACATATTAAAATCGTAATAATAAATTGCTACTTCCCCTGCCGCCGTATGCAAATTTAAGGAACCTATTTGTTTTTTTTCCTGAAAATAACTTTGTTCCAGCGAAAGTTTTTGAATTTTATCTATATGAAGAACGGTAGTACTCAGATCCCATATCCCTTTCCTCAAAATAATGAAATCATCTTTAAAAACAAGTCGTTCATTCCGGTAACCTATGCATATGAGTAAATAAATAAGCAAGAATAACACTGGTACAAGCCATGCAAATTCTAAATAATCTGTCAGATACATCACAAATAAAGCAATCAAGGCAGGTATGCACAACCAAATGAATTTCAAAAGAAGAAGCCCTTTTCCGGGTTTGAAAAAGTTTCCCGTAGTATCCAGATCCATATTGAAGACCACGCGAAAAATCCTTTTAAGCTCATTGAAATCGGCGCCGGGAACCACAATTCCCTTTTTTTTCTTATTCTCTTCCTCAGACTCTACCTGTTTGATTTTGACCTCGTACAGATTCATTGCCTTCTGAAAATAGTTCTGTTGAAACTGGAACATCTGTACTTTAGCCGAAGGTACGGAAACAATATGCGAATCTGTAAGTCCGTAGGAAACCGTAAGCTGCTGCTCCTTTAGTACGATTTTATAATTATAATAGGTAAGCAGCGTTCGCAAAAGATTAAAAAGGATAACAAAAATCATCACCCCCACTAATAGTACAATACCGATAAAGCCGATGTACTGTTGATAAGAAATATCAGACAGGTCATCATATACCGAATGATCCTGTCCTTTATAAAAGAAATCCTGAACCTGATCGACAATTTGAAAAGAAAAAGCAATGAGCAACCCGAATGTCTGAAGGTAATTCCGGGTCAGTCCTATTTTAACCAGGCTTAAAAAGCCGATCTTAATCACTTCCTCACCAGGAATTATGGCAATATTTTGATCATCATCCGCTTCCACCTGTTCTTCAACCCGCGAAACGTTCTCTGTAATTACGGCTTTAAAGGCCAGTGCTTTGTGATAATCAATCCCGTTGATGACGATTTCAGTAGATGCGCTACCTGCCGTATCAATATTTACGAGGTAGAGTCCTACGATCTTATGAATGAATTTCTGATTTAGGTTGACCTCATGGATCTTATCAAACTTAACAACCGTTTTGGACCTGTTCAGCCAGCCTTTACGAATGATGAGTTCGTCACCTGCAACTTCATAGGAGAAATACAGATAGTTAATAATCTTAAATGCAAATGTAAAGAGTACCGCGATGATGATAAAAGCAATGAGGTATTTATTGTACATTTCGCGCTTTACTGCAAATAACAGCAATATGGGCCAGGCTCCCCTTAAAGTAGTCCAGACGGAAGTGCCCAGTACAAGTAATAGGGCTTTTCTGTCGAGCCTGTTTGGTTGTGAAAAATCATATCTATGATTCATCTTCAAGATCTTGCAGGCGGTTTAACAAAAAACTTTTCCATCGTTCAGCTTCCTCCAGGGTAAGGCCCGGAATAGAGATATCTGAATGATTGTTGGCAGCTGTATACAGCGATAATGTGGCAAGCCCTAATCTTTTTGCGAGCCAGCTTTGTCTGATAATGACGTGCTGCAGACGAATGTAAGGAGAAATATGTATCGATTTATAGAGAAGGCCTTTCTTAAAAAGTACATCATGCTTTCGAAATGCATATTTTTTTCTGCGATAGGAAAGCAGCGGCAATATGCTTAACAGCCCTGCAAGCAAAAGTACCGTTGCAATACCATAAAATTTTTCAGCTTCCTCAATGAGAAAATAGAGAACAACTGCAACAGCAACTCCCAAGATAAAAGTAACGGCTGAATTAAACTTTACAATCTTGCCGTAATCATTGTGAAGGCTTACGAAAGAAACTTCTTCACTTTTCGGGATCTCATCAAAGTTTACCACCTGATTTTCAAACATTGTTTTTTTTCTAAAAATATAAAAATCCCTTGTAATTAAGGGATTTTTAAAGATTATAATTTTTCCTGTATAATTTTATCAACTATTTCCGGATTGATCATAGTTGACGTATCTCCAAACGTATCTAACTGATTGGTCGCTATAGACCGCAGCAGCCTGCGCAGGATTTTTCCTGACCGTGTTTTCGGAAGGTCATCTACAAACTGTATCTTATCAAGTTTGCCTATAGGTCCATAGTGATCTGCAACCAACTGGTTGATCTCTTTTCTGAGATTTTCACGGTCGCGCGTGGATCCTTCTACTTTCAGCGAGATAAACCCGTACAGTGCATTCCCTTTTATGGCATGCGGGAAGCCAACCACAGCCGATTCTGCAACAGCCGGATGCTGGTTTATGGCATTTTCAATCGGGGCAGTTCCCAGGTTATGTCCTGAGACAATGACCACATCGTCTGCACGCCCCGTAATCCTGTAATATCCTACTTCATCACGGAGGGCATTATCTCCGGTAAAATAAGTCCCCGGAAAATCAGAAAAATAGGTATCCACATACCGTTTATGATCTCCCCAGATGGTTCTGGCCATTGAAGGCCATGGGAACTTCACACATAAACTTCCCATAACCTGATTCCCAATAATTTCATTATTTTTCTCATCCATAAGCACCGTCTGAATGCCGGGTAAAGGCAATGTTGCATAGGTGGGTTTTGTTGGTGTTATGTAGGCCAGCGGCGCTATCATAATGGATCCGGTTTCGGTCTGCCACCAGGTATCCACAATGGGGCATCTCTTTTTTCCGACAAAATCGTTGAACCAGTGCCATGCTTCTTCGTTAATAGGTTCTCCTACAGACCCCAATACTCTTAACGACGACAGGTCATTTGAGGTCACATAAGCATAATCATTCGTCATTAAAGAACGTATTGCTGTTGGGGCCGTGTAAAATTGGGTCACCCTGTATTTATCAATGATGTCCCAGTATCTTGACGGTGTCGGATATGTAGGGATCCCCTCAAACATCAAAGTTGTGGCTCCATTGAGCAAGGCTCCGTATAAGATATAGGAATGCCCCGTAATCCAGCCAAGATCAGCCGTGCACCAGAAGATATCCCCTTCTTTATAATCAAAAACATTCTGAAACGTGTAAGCTGTCTGAATCATATACCCCGCCGTGGTATGCACCATTCCCTTCGGCTTTCCGGTTGATCCCGACGTATACAATATAAACAACGGATCTTCAGAATCCATGATCTCCGCTATATTAGTGGCTTCTGCTTTTTCAAAAACTTCGTCGAACCAAATATCCCTCTTTGTATCAAACTCAATAGTCTCGTTGGTTCTTTTTACCACAAGTACCTTTTCAACCACGGAGAGTCCTTCTATAGCTTTATCTACAACTTCTTTTATCTTTATCGTTTTTCCTCCACGGAATGCACCATCAGACGTCACAATGACCTTTGCTCCGCAGTCTTCCACCCTTGTACGGATTGCCGCATCTGAAAACCCTGCAAATATAACAGAATGAATAGCACCGATTCTGGCACATGCAAGCATGGTTATAGCCAGTTGCGGAATCATGGGAAGGTAAATACATACGCGGTCGCCTTTATTCACCCCTAATGATTTTAATACATTGGCTGTTTTACATACACGTGTATATAATTCGTTATAGGTAATTTCCTGAGACTTTTCTTCCGGATTGTTAGGTTCAAAAATAAGCGCATTTTTTTCTCCTCTTTTCGACAGATGACGATCTATACAGTTCTTCGTGATGTTGAGTTTTCCATCGATGAACCATTTTACATCTCCTTTCGCCATATCAACTTCAAAAACCTTATCCCACGCCTGGTACCAGATAAAGTTTTCTTCTGCTATTTTACCCCAGAACTTTCTTGGTTCCCGTAAGGATTTCTTATAATGTTTGAAGTATTGTTCTAAATCGGTAATTTTATAGTAACTCATAGTTTTTTCTACGTTTCGTTCTCCTAATTTAATTAAAAAGAATGTAAAATTCCAAAAATAAAAAGGGGAATATACTATACTATATCCCCAATCCATCTTATATAATTTAAAATATCAGTTAAAAAGTGAACTGTCGCTGAACCGACTGACCGAAGTCATCCATAATTTCTTTCATCACCTCTTCCACAGTCTTTACTTCGTTTATCAGCCCGACGATCTGGCCTATTTCCAGTTCTCCATCTTCCAGATCACCTTCAAACATCCCCTTTTTAGCCCTTGCGCGACCCAACAGTGCTTTGAGATCGTCAGCAGAAGCACAATTTTCGTAAGCCTGTTGAACTTCGGTAAAGAATTTGTTGCGGATCAAACGCACGGGGGCAAGCTCTTTCAAGGTCAGATAAGTATCTCCCTCCCCGGCTTTAATACAGGCTTCTTTAAAATTACTGTGAGAAGAACTTTCCGTAGTCATGGCAAACCGTGTTCCCATCTGCACGGCATCCGCCCCTAAAATCATTGCAGCGTGCATTGCCTTCCCTGTAGCAACTCCTCCTGCTGCAATAAGGGGAATGCTTAAATGCTGCTTGACCATCGGAATAAGGGTAAGCGTTGTGGTTTCTTCCCTTCCGTTATGACCTCCGGCTTCAAAGCCTTCGGCTACAACTGCATCAACACCGGCCTCCTGTGCTTTCATAGCAAATTTTGAAGAACTTACCACGTGTACTACCGTTATTCCTTTTTCCTTTAACCAGGAAGTCCAGGTTTTAGGGTTTCCAGCTGAAGTAAAAACAATTTTTACTCCTTCTTCCACGATAATGTTCATAATCTCTTGAATGTTCGGATACAGCATGGGAACATTTACGCCGAAAGGCTTAGTCGTTGCCAGTCTGCATTTGCGTATGTGCTCACGCAATACTTCCGGATACATTGATCCGGCACCTATTAATCCAAGGCCCCCCGCGTTACTTACCGCTGCAGCAAGCTTGTAGCCGCTGTTCCAGATCATCCCTCCCTGAATTACAGGGTATTTTATATTAAAAAGCTGTGTAATTTTGTTCATTTTCAACTTTATTTTGTATTTATAACGGTTCCTTCCATATCAAGAAACACGTTTAGTTATGATACTCAAAAAAGCCAAACTTATAAGTCTGGCTTTCGATATTGCTGGTTTTACATTTTTGAAATCACTCCAGAGCCAAGTAATTCTTCGCCTGAGTGCCATGAAACGAACTGTCCTTCCGTTATGGCCGACTGCTCGTTTTGAAAACGAACGAACAATCCCATTTCCGTTTTGTACAAGGTTGCTTTTTCAAGGGGCTGACGGTAGCGTATACGCGCCATAACCTCCATCTCTTCCCCGTTTTCAAGTTTCATATCTTCACGGATCCAGTGAATTTCTTCGGGTTTTACCCACAATGTTCTGGCAAACAATCCCGGATGCCGGTTTCCCTGACCTGTATAAATGATGTTATCCTTAACGTCGGTACCAATAATGAAAAGAGGTTCCTGTGTTCCCCCGATATTGAGCCCTTTTCTCTGGCCTATCGTATAATAATGTGCTCCGTTGTGTTCTCCTACCTTCTTACCGAAATCCGGATTCAGCTTTACGGCTTTGGATTCTTCCATGAGCTGCTCCAGAAAATTAAGATTTTCCTGCTTTTCCTCAAAAATTTCATGATGTGCCGGAATTTCATATATAAGTCCCTTCTTAGGTTTCAGCTGCTGCTGAAGGAATTCGGGCAAACGTACTTTTCCTATAAAGCAAAGACCTTGAGAATCTTTCTTTTCTGCCGTTACAAGGTTATGACGGGCTGCTATTTCACGTACTTCGGGTTTAAGGTATTCTCCGACAGGAAACAGGGCTTTTGCAAGCTGTTCCTGTGAAAGCTGGCATAAAAAATACGACTGGTCCTTATTAGGATCCTTTCCCGCAAGCAGCTTGTATACCGTTTTACCGTCGACGATTTCCTCCTCTTTTCTGCAGTAATGACCTGTAGCTACATAATCGGCCCCTAATTCCAAAGCGATCTTCATAAAGACGTCAAACTTAATTTCTCGGTTGCATAATACATCCGGGTTAGGCGTACGCCCATTTTCGTATTCGTTGAACATATAATCCACAATACGCTCCTTATATTGTTCACTTAAGTCGACCGTTTGGAAAGGAATTCCTAATTTATCAGCTACCAGTAAGGCGTCATTGCTGTCTTCTAACCATGGACATTCATCGGAAATAGTAACCGAATCATCGTGCCAGTTCTTCATAAACAGACCGATCACCTCGTATCCCTGATCGATAAGTAACTGTGCTGCCACGCTTGAATCTACACCTCCCGAGAGTCCAACTACTACTCTTTTTTTCATGATGTATAAACTGAATGCAAAGTTACGACAATTGAACGAGATGTATTTTACTTCGTTGTCTTTTTGGGTAGAATTAAGGAACCATTAACATATTTAGCTTCATCAGTTACCTTGCCGTTCTGATCACGGATGATGAGCTTTCCATCGAGTATACCGTTCTTATATTGCGTTTCCTTTATTTTCACTCCGTTTTCGGCATACTGGTTCCAGATACCGTCTTCCACTCCATTCTTGTACCCGACTTCCTCCGATAAGTTTCCTGAAATATAATACGCCTTTTTGATGCCGTTCAGCTTATCATTCTTATAGGGCTCTTCCGACATCACACTTTTACCGTCAGCATGGTACACCTTCCAGATTCCCTCTTTCAATTTGTTTATATATACGCCTTCGGAAATTTTTTTCTTCCCGCTGTAAAAGATGCTGTATACCGTACCGTCGGCTTTAAATTCTTTTGTGGCAATGAGTTTCTTTTCACCGGAATCGGCATAGAAGTTGAAGGTTCCGGATTCCTTTCCGTTCTTAAATGTTCCTTCGTATTTGATGTTGTTGGTTTTTGGATAGTATCCTACCCAAGAACCTTCTTTTTGTCCCTGTGCATTCATTTTATTTACTTCCTGAGCAAATACAGCAGTAGATGCACTTATAAGCAACATGGACGTTATGAGGAATTGTTTCATCTTTTTAAGTTTATTGTTGTGTTTTAAATCAATCAAAAATTTGACCAAAAAAAAGCATCCTTATTAAAGGATGCTAAATTTAATTATTTAAATCGAATTACTTTTTGTTTTGTTTTGTTTTTTGTTCCTGCGCCTGTTCCATCATTTCTTCCATTTTCTTCTGAAATTTTGATTTAGGCTTTTCCTTCGTTTTATTTGTTTCAATGATTGATTTTACTTTATCCTCAGTTACAATCTTATTTTTGATCACATACATGATACCGATGGTAATTAAGTTCGAAATAAAATAATACAAAGACAATCCGGAAGCATAATTATTAAAGAAGAACAACATCATCAAAGGGGAGATATAGATCATAACCTTCATAATTTTACTCATATCGGGCATCCCTTCCTGTGCAGGCTGCATAGCGGCCTGGTCTCCGGTTGTCATCTTCATATACACAAAGGTTGCCAAAGCTGCCAGCATAGGGAATAAACTTACGTGGTTTCCGTAAAAAGGAATCTTGAACGGTAAGGTAAAGATACTGTCATACGAAGATAAATCGTCTGCCCATAAAAAGGCTTTCTGTCTGAGTTCGAATGCCGAAGGGAAAAAGCTGAATAAAGCATAGAAAACCGGCAGCTGAATGAACATCGGGATACAACCCGCCATAGGATTTACCCCTGCCTTGGAATACAACTTCATTGTTTCCTGCTGTTTCTTCATCGGGTCCTTGGCATATTTCTCATTTATTTCTGTTACCTCAGGACGGATTACCTTCATCTTGGCCTGCGATACATATGATTTATACTGGATCGGTGACAAGATCAAGCGAATTACAACCGTAAAAAGGACGATTGCAATTCCGTGCGGAATCAAATGCGTAAGCAATGTAAACAACGGAATGATGACGATTTTGTTCAACCATCCGAAAATTCCCCATCCCAAAGGCACTATCTCGCCTAAATTACGGTCATATTTATTCAATATGTTGTAATCGGAAGGCCCCATATAAAGATTCATATTGTAGGTAAGCTCTCCGCCTTTGTATTCCAATGGCATTTTAGCCTCAAAATTCTTAAGAAATCCTACTTTATCATCTTCCTCTTTCACAAGGTTCTCCTGGTTTACTGTAGCTCCTTTAATTGCGGTATCTGTAAGCAGTACCGAAGTAAAAAGGTGTTGTTTAAACGCTACATATGTAAGATCCTTTACTTCCTCTGACGTCGTCTTTGCAGGATTCAGATAATCATCCTTACCTCCGTCATATTCATATACGATCTCCGCATAACGGTTTTCATAAGTTACTGATTTTTCGTTACGCGTTGCCTTTAACTGCCAGTCAAGAGTAGCAGGTTTGGAACTGTCGATTACATTATTCAACCCTACGGTTTTAATGCTTAAATCGAGCATATAGTCGTTTGGTTTCAATACATAACGATATTCCAGATACGCCGTTTCCGATGTTTTCAGTTTCATGGAAACTACGGTATTCTCCCCTTCTTTTGAAACAGTAGGCTCAAACAACATATCTTTCGTATCGAATGTTCTGCGGTCTTTCGTTATAAACTGAAGGTTTAATCTGGAATTGTTACCCGTAATGATTTTAACAAGTTCATCACTCTTGCTTGAAATGCGCTTCTGTCCGTTAACTGTTGCTTCTTTGATGTATCCTCCTTTATTGGAAAAAACAAGCGTTAAAACCTCATTTTTAACTTCTATATCCTGCGCATTTGCTGCTGCAGGCAGTGCAGCCCCATACGCAAAAGGTCCTAATGCAGCTTTTAACTGCTGGCTTGCCAGCGTATCGGTTGCAGCATTCGCAACAAGTTCGTCTACCTTGCTTTTAGCAGTAACTTCGGTAGCGGCTTTATCTTCCTTTTGATTCTCCTTCTGGTCCGAGAACATCTTTCCGGACATCATCCAGATCAGCAATCCTGTGATTAAAGCCATTCCAATCAGGCTGCTCTTGTCTAATTTTTTTTCTTCCATCTTAAAAATTTATAACTTCTAAAAATACGGGTAATTTCAACGTATTAACTCAGTTTTTTATCTACGGTAGCCTTTACGAATGCTGAAAATAAAGGATGTGGATTGGCTACGGTACTTTTATATTCCGGGTGGTACTGAACAGCCACAAAGAACGGATGATCGGGCAATTCGATGATTTCCACCAAACGCGTATCAGGATTTACCCCTGAAGCGACCATTCCGCCTTTTTCGAAGGCTTCCATATAGTAATTGTTGAACTCATAACGGTGACGGTGACGCTCATTAATCAGGGATTTTCCGTAAATATCGAACGCTTTGGTACCTTCCTTGATTTCACAGTCCCAGCCGCCTAAACGCATGGTTCCTCCTTTGTCGGTGATGGTTTTTTGTTCTTCCATAAACGTAATAACCGGGTAAGGGGTATTATCGTTCATCTCCGTTGAATTTGCATTTTCAAATCCGAGAACGTTTCTTGCATATTCAATAACAGCCATCTGCATTCCCAGACAGATTCCCATAAACGGGATGTTGTTTTCACGTGCATAACGCACTGTTTCTATTTTTCCTTCAATACCACGCGAACCAAATCCCGGAGCTACTAAAATTCCATCAAGGTTCTTAAGTTTATCCGCTACATTCTTCACTGTTAAATATTCCGAGTGAATGCTTACTACATTTACTTTCGCATAATTTGATGCTCCCGCATGTACAAAAGCTTCAAGTATTGATTTATAGGAATCCTGTAATTCCACATATTTTCCTACAAGACCGATATTTACCGTATGCTTCGGATTTTTAAGACGGTGAAGGAAATCGTTCCATTTCGTCAGATCCGGAAGACCTTTTTCCGGCAGATCCAGTTTTTTCAACGCTACCGTATCCAGTCCTTCTTCCAGCATATTGTTAGGTACTTCATAAATAGTTGAAGCATCAAGAGACTGAATAACCGATTCCTGGGAAACATTACAGAATGCTGCCAGCTTCCGCTTAATATCAGAAGAAAGTTCATGCTCTGATCTGCATACCAGAATATCAGCCTTGATACCGCTTTCCATAAGCGTTTTAACAGAATGCTGGGTCGGTTTCGTTTTCAACTCGCCTGCGGCTGCCAGATAAGGTACCAGTGTAAGGTGTACAACTATGGCATTCTTGTCTCCAAGATCCCAGATAAGCTGACGTACAGATTCAATATAAGGTAACGATTCGATGTCTCCGACAGTTCCTCCGATTTCGGTAATCACGATATCATAATCGCCGGATTTACCCAGCAACTGCATACGTTCCTTAATTTCATTGGTAATATGCGGAACTACCTGAACCGTTTTTCCCAGAAATTCCCCTCTTCTTTCTTTCTCGATAACCGATAGGTATACGCGCCCTGTTGTAACATTATTTGCCTGAGAAGTAGGTACGTTCAGGAAACGTTCGTAATGTCCAAGATCAAGGTCTGTTTCGGCCCCGTCGTCCGTTACGAAACATTCTCCATGCTCATAAGGATTCAGCGTTCCCGGATCCACATTAATGTAAGGATCGAATTTCTGAATGGTGGTTCTGTAACCTCTGGCCTGTAAAAGTTTTGCCAGAGATGCTGCAATAATTCCTTTTCCAAGCGAAGATGTAACCCCGCCTGTTACGAAAATGTATTTACATTGTTTCATGAATAAATATGTTGAGTTGTGTTGTTCTATTTTAAACCTGGCAAAATTACAATTATAATTTGGGTTTTGAAAGTAGATTGTTCACATTTTAAGGAATGGAACGAACCATGGAAAGCCTTTTAAGTTTGAAGAAAAGAGAAAGCGGCCTTCCTTTTTCAGATGGGCCGCCCTATTGGTTCATATTATCAGCACTCCATGATGCAACTGATCAAAAATGCTGCTGTTTTCTTCTATTTTGCATACTTGTTCCTTATATTCCGTATAAGTACTTCCAATCCGTTTAATTTGATCTCATACATCATTTCAAGCTGCCTTCCGAGTTTACCTGCAGGAAAGCCCTTATTTTTATACCAGACATAATAGGGTTCCGGAATATCAACAAGATAGCGCCCCTGGTATTTTCCAAAAGGCATTTTGGCATGCGCCAGCTCTAAAAGCTGTTCCTGTTGGTCTTTTTCCAAAATATCAGTTCCAGTTAAAGGTGATCGTTTTCACAATATCCGGATTCAGGCTTAAAAAAACCGGGCATGTCATCGCAACACGTTCTAAAATGGTCCTGGTTTTCTCTTCACTTACCCCCTTCATCTCAAATACAACAATGATTTCCGCTATTTTTCTTGGTTCAGCCTGCATCACCTTCGTTACCTCCGCAACAGACCCCACAAGGTTCACGTTCAGACTGTTTGCCTTGATCCCCATAATACTGAACATACAGGTTGCCAATGAATTGGCTACCATATCTGTCGGAGAGAAGGCTTCTCCCCGCCCATGATTATCGGTTGGAGCATCGGTCAATATAACCGTTCCTGACTGTAAATGTGTTGATTCTGTTCTTAGATCTCCTCGATATATAATTCTGCTTGTACTCATTATTTCGCTTCCTTAATGGTTAAATCCTTATCGTAATATAGAATATAAACGGCATTGTTGTATACCCCGCCATTTTCATTTATGTAGGCAAATTTGTTTTCAATCTGTTGGGAGCCGTAATCAAATATATTGGAATTTTCCTCTGATTCAAACATACGTGTAATGACATCATAGGTCACATCATATCCGCGGACAGCAAACCTGCTTGGGTTTTTACCGTAAACCGACTTATATTCTTTTGCAAATTTCTGCTTTTTTCCGGTTTCTGCATCATTGGTTACGGAAGGGAACATATATTTTAATGCTACAAGATCATTAAGATTGATGTCGGAAGATTCCAAAACCTCATTTTTATCCAGGGATACAAGCTGTATTTTGAATTCTTTGTGCAAAGCCATCAGCGATTTGATGAATTCTATGGATGTTGTAAGGGAAGTTACGTCATATACAATATAATTGGTATCGTCTTTCGAAAGTGCATTTTTAAGATTTGCCATACTTACCTTTTCATCGGTTCCAACCTGCATTACCGTAATGGTAGGATAATGCATATTAAAATACGAAGCCGTAGTTTTCTTTTCATCGGTAACCGCGATGATACGTTCCTGCTTAGAAATGAGGTATTCCAACATTTCCTTCTTAACGATATCGCTATTAGGCATGGCATGAACCTGACGTGGATAAGGCTTCCCCTTATCGGTGGACAAAGGCGAAACGATGATGGTCTGCTGATTTTTAAACGTTTCAGAAACAGCATCTACATTTTTCTGGAAGAACGGCCCAATGATTACATCAGCTGCTGAAAAATCAAAATCTCCCTTGAGCGTATTTACATCCAATGCCCTGTTTGTTTCCTTGGAATCGACAAACTGTATATTGAGATTGTAGTTTTTATCCTTTAGATGATCTATCGCTAATTTTGCCCCGGAATAAAACTCAAGCGTCATGTTCAGAAACACATCATTTTTGATGTTCTGGTTGATGGCAGGGTTTGAAAAGTTATTCTTGGAGATGTTGAAAGGCAGCAACATTACAAGATCTTTTGCGTTACCGTCATTTGGCAAAGTAAGATCGATTCCTTTCTTTGTATATTTCGTAGGTGAGTCTTTTTGATCCGTAGCCGCTGCTGTTTCCTTTATGCCGCTTTTCTGCTCTCCATAACCTACAACCAATGTCATACCTTCTTTGAGCCCGTTTTGTAACGACGGATTCCATTCCAGCAACTGATTTTGCGAAATATTATGTGTTTTTGCAATATTGTAAATGGTTTCCTTGGGCTTTACTATCACGGTTCGGGGCTCAACAGGCATTTTTTCTGCCGGACGGCTTTCCGGTTTATCCGAAACCGCGGCAGGTACCCTGAGTACTTGTCCTTCCTTTAGTCCATTGTTCGGCAAATCGGGGTTGAGTTCATATAAGGCTGAAACCGTCGTATTGTTTTTTACGGCTATCCCGTAAATGGTTTCTCCTTTTCCAACGGTTATTTCCTTTATATTATCCGCCGTTTTAGAGCCTTTACCTGCAGAAGAAGAACCTGCATTTCTCTGCGCTGTTTCATCCGTAAGGTTTAACAGCTGTCCTTCCTTAAGACCATTTTCTTTAAGACCAGGATTCAGATCATATAGTTTTTCTATTGCAATATTGTATTGTTTGGATATGCCGTAAACCGTTTCTTTTGGCTGCACCTCATGACGTATATCTGAAGTGCTCGGTATTTTTATGACCTGGTTTTCACTTACCCCGTCAACAGCTTCAGGATTCAGCAGAAACAATACGTTATTCGTAGTATGGTATTTTTTTGCTATCTGTGTAATGGTTTCGCCTTTAGCCACTACATGCGTTTTTGTTGCAGTCTGTGCAAAAGTAATTCCAGCGCAAAGTAAAGCGCATAATGTATAAAATGTACTCTTCATACTAACAAAGATAAAACTTGTTGTATTAACAACGATGTCCGTTAAGATATATTTTAATGTTCAAAAGAAAAATTCCAAAACCAAAAAGCTGCCGTATCAACGGCAGCTTTTTGGTTTATATTGAGTTTTATTCCCATTCAATAGTTGCGGGTGGTTTTGAGCTTATATCGTAAGCTACGCGGTTGATTCCTTTAACCTCGTTGATGATCCTGTTCGAAACCAGTTCCAAAAATTCATAAGGAAGTTTGGACCAGGTTGCCGTCATAAAATCAATGGTATTGGCAGAACGCACCACAGCAGTATATTCATAAGTACGCTCATCTCCCATAACTCCTACCGATTTTACCGGCAATAATACCACAAATGCCTGGGAAACTTCATCATACAGGTTATGACTGTAAAGTTCGTCGATAAAGATCTGGTCAGCTTCCTGCAGTATACGTACTTTTTCTTCGCTTACTTCTCCTAAAACACGGATTCCCAATCCCGGTCCCGGAAACGGGTGGCGGTACACCAATTCACGCGGAATTCCAAGTTCAACACCTACTTTACGTACTTCATCTTTAAAAAGTTCGCGTAACGGTTCCAGTAATTCCAGTTTCATATCGTCAGGTAATCCTCCGACATTATGATGTGACTTTATGGTCGCCGAAGGTCCTTTTACAGATTGTGATTCTATCACATCCGGATAAATCGTTCCCTGTGCCAGGAAAGATGCATCACCGAACTTTTTAGATTCTTCATCGAACACGGCAACGAAGTCTCTTCCGATAGCCTTACGTTTGGCTTCAGGTTCGTCGATCCCTTTCAAACTATTCAGGAAGCGCTCAGAAGCATCTACCATTTTAATATTCATGTTAAAATGCTTTCCGTAATTTTCCATTACCTTTTTTCCTTCGTCTTTTCTCAGCAAACCGGTATCAACAAAGATACAGGTAAGCTGATCGCCGATTGCACGGTGGATCAGAACGGCAGCAACAGATGAGTCGACACCACCTGAAAGGCCTAAAATAACTTTTTTATCGCCTACTACCTCTTTGATGCGCTGTATTTCTGTTGCGATAAAATCTTTTAATACCCAGTTTTTCTCCGCTTTACATATATCGAACACAAAGTTCTCCAACATCTGCGAACCATATTCGGTATGCGTTACCTCAGGATGGAACTGAACAGCAAAAATATTTCGCTCTTCACACGCAATAGCGGCGATATCGATATTTGATTTTCCAGCCACCGCAAAACCTTGTGGTGCTTTCACTACTTCGTCAAAATGGCTCATCCACACAGTTGATCTTCCGGGAACCTTATTAAGCAAACTGTTTTGTTCTAAAACCGTTAATTCTGATTTTCCGTATTCGCCTTTTTCACCTTTCTTTACCTCGCCTCCCAATAAATGAGAAATCAGCTGCATCCCGTAACAGATTCCCAGTACGGGAACACCCATTTCAAAAAGTTCCTTTTCTACCAAAGCTGCTTCATCTCCGAAAACAGAAGAAGGCCCGCCCGATAAAATAATTCCTTTGGGATTGTGTTTTTTAATTTCTTCTATGGAAGTATGGAAAGGGATTATTTCTGTATAAACGCCAAATTCCCTTATTCTTCTGGCAATAAGCTGGTTGTATTGAGAACCAAAATCTAAAATAATAATTCCTTGAGTCATTGTGTTGTTTGTCTAAGGTGCAAAAATACGGCAAATCTTGCATTTTTAAAATAAGTTTTATGTTTTTTACCAATGATTTTTGTTTTCCTTTAAAATTGGAATTATTTTTGTTAACACTTATATAAAATTCTGATTAAAATTTAGGACTCTTATGCGCTGGATTAAAAACATTTTCACTGTTCCCTTTGTAGCGGTACTGCTTACAGGCTGCTTTAAAAAAGACAAGGAAAAGCCCGTGGTCTTCATCCAACCTGCATTGCTGGATACCATTTTCAGCAGTACATATGAAGGAACCATTCCCTGTCCTGACTGCCCCGGAATTGAAACAAGCATACGCATTTACAGCGACAGTACCATTTCCCGTACCATTTATTACCAGGAACGAAAAGAACTGCCTATCACCAAAGTGGGGACATGGAAACTTAAGGATTCTATATTTGAAGCTACCTTTGACCGTGAAAAATTATTTTATAAAATCAAAGGAATTGATAAGATCCTGCGGGTAGGAAGCGATTTAAAGGAAGTTTCAGGAGATATGGCTTCCCAATATGTATTGCACAAAGCGATTCCTTTCAAGTTCAAAAATATTACGGGCAGCTACTATGCCGGGGACACACTGAACCTTTACAACAAAATAACCATACAGCATACTTTAAAGGACCACTTCAACGTACAGCTGATTCATTACAACAGACTGGACTCGCTTACCAACTGTACGGCAAAACTTGAGGCTACATTAGACAAAGGACACCAGCTCAATATACCTTTAAATAAGGAAAAGGGAAATTTAAAGATCATCTTCACAAAAAAAGAAGCACATGTATTGTTTGAGAACATAGCCGCGGATTCGGCCTTTTTCAAATGCAAAGATTCTTTAAGGACACTTCCCGTAACCGGTTCCTATAAAAAAACACAAAGCACTCATTAAGAGTGCTTTTATATTTAAAACCGATATCCGACACTGAAATCGCCGCGGAAAATTCCAGCTGCGTTCGGATTCTCCTGTAAAAGGTTCCTTCCGTACCCTGCCTTCATTTCAAGAACAAAACCAATAGTGTTCACCCACTTGTATCCCAATGCCACTCCTGCTGCTATATCAAAGAAATTTTTCTTCTTAGGTTCGTAATAATAATTAGAGTCTGGATCGGGCAGATAGTTGTAGTAATAATCATAATCGTATGCCTTACCGGAATAAAAATCGGCAAATCCTTCTACAAACATTCCCTTTGCACCATATTCCTCACTTTTACTGAAGTAAAAACGATAATAGGGGCTCAAGGAGAAATTCTGGTTAAAATCACTGTTGTAATCATCAAATCCTATGAGCAGGTTGGCTCCGAATCCCCTGTTCCGGTCGAGCACGCGCTCATATCCGAGATCCAATGAATTGCCGGTCAGAAGTTTTATTGTTCCAACCCGTACTTCATGTTTACGGTCAAAGACCTTTCCGGAAGCTTCCGGATAATCAACCTGGGCAAAAGCAGATGCCGATGCTACAGCAAAGGCCAATGTTAAAAAGTGTTTCATAAGCTATGTTTGTTATAAGGTATAAATAAAAAAAGTTCCTAAATATAGGAACTTTTTTTATTTATACTAATTTTTTAACGTTGCGCTTCCATGTCTACCGTTGTCTCCGACGCAATCTTCTTATAAGTACCGTCAACGAGCTTTCCTCTGATGGCTTCAAATGAAGCAAGCGTTTGATCGATATCTTCAAAAGTATGGGATGCTGTAGGAATAACCCGTAGGAGGATAATACCTTTCGGGATTACCGGATAAACTACGATTGATAAGAAAATACCGTAGTTTTCCCTTAAATCGTTTACCATGATCATGGCCTCGGGAATAGAACCTTCAAGATACACCGGAGTTACACACGTATTGGTATCCCCGATATTGAACCCTCTGTCTTTAAGACCGTTCTGTAAACGGTTCACATTTTCCCAAAGTTTGTTTTTAAGATCCGGGTTAGAACGCAACAGATCCAGACGTTTTAAAGCTCCGATTGTAAAAATCATCGGCAGTGATTTTGCAAACATCTGTGAACGAAGGTTGTATTTAAGGTAATCAATGATGTCCTGGTCGGCAGCCACAAATGCTCCGATTGAAGCCATGGATTTTGCAAACGTAGAGAAGTAAACATCAATTCCGTCCTGACATCCCTGTTCTTCACCTGCTCCAGCCCCTGTAGCACCTAAAGTACCAAAGCCATGTGCATCATCTACAAGCAAACGGAAATTATATTTGTCTTTCAGTGCAACAATTTCTTTCAGTTTTCCCTGCTGTCCTCTCATTCCGAAAACACCCTCGGTAATAACAAGAATACCACCTCCCTGTTCGTTAGCCATTTTAGTGGCACGCTGTATGTTTTTTTCAAAAGATTCTATATCATTATGCTTATAGGTAAAACGTTTTCCCATATGCAAACGTACTCCGTCAATGATACATGCGTGAGAATCCACATCGTACACAATAACGTCGTTTTTAGTTACCAAGGCATCAATAATGGATACCATTCCCTGATAACCGAAATTCAATAAATAAGCAGCTTCTTTATGTACAAAAGCAGCAAGCTCATTCTGAAGTTGCTCATGCAATGTAGTATGTCCCGACATCATACGGGCCCCCATAGGATAAGCAGCACCATATTCAGCAGCTGCATCAGCATCAGCCTTCAATACTTCCGGATGCGTTGCAAGTCCTAAATAATCATTAATAGACCAGTTTAATACTTCTTTACCCTGAAATGTCATTCTAGGTCCAAGTTTCCCTTCTAATTTAGGAAAAACAAAATATCCTTCGGCTTGTGATGCCCATTTACCTAACGGACCTTTATTATCGTGAATTCTTTCAAATAAATCCTTTACCATTTTATTTGTTTTTAAAACGTTGCAAAGATAATGTTTTTTTTTATGCGTAAGATTTTAATTTTTTAATATCGGACACCCGTTAAAAGATGCTCAATAATAGCGCTATTATTTTATTATGAGGTAAACTTCATATAATGAATCACCGTAATTCCCACTACTACATAGGAAAAGAAGAGGATACTTAGAACGATATACACCGTTTTTCTTTCTTTCCATTTTTGAGAATTCAACATACGTTTCAACATTTTGAACTTTACAAGGCAATAGACCGTTAATCCGGCAAACAATATATATGCCATCAGCAGGCCAATCTGCGATCCTATGGAATGCCTCAATGCAAAGGCGTCGTTACCTTTGAACACCTTCATTTTATCTTTCGACGGATGCTGAAACAGGTGGATGGCCTTTTTGTCGATAAGCTTATTCAGCCCTCTTTGATGAATATAGTCGAGTTCTCTTTCAATGACCGTGCTATCGAAAACGGGAGAAAATCCAAGTATGGCATAATGCTTTACCTCTTCCTTTTTAACATGAAGGTTGCCTTTCTCGTCCTTATAGGTAACTGTTAAGGGGGTATAGACCTTTTCCATTACATTCAACGACGTCGAAACGTGCTGGGAAATTCCTTTTTCAACAGATACAATTTCAAGTTGCTGCCAACGCGGATGTGAAATACGGAATTCAAAAGACCTGAAATAAGGAGAAAAAGTATAAAACAACGCCAATATGGAGGTAGCAGTAAAAAACAGGTTTAAGAACTGCCTGTCGGAACGTGTTCTGGTACCGAAAAAAGCACGGTCTATTATGACAATAATAAAACTTATGATAAATCCATAAATAAATAAGCGCAGGCTGTTCAACAGCACGAAAACGGCAAACAGCGTCCAGAGAATAATTTTAAACGGATTGTATTTCATTTCACTAAATAATTACCCAAATATAAAAAAAAGCATCTTATAAAAGATGCTTTTATTGTATTAGTATAAACTTGGATACTTCTGCGGATTTACTTCGTGCATCATAGCATACACCTTTTCGAATACATCTTCGGCTGAAGGTTTGGAGAAGTAATCTCCGTCTGTTCCGTAAGCCGGACGATGTGCCTTTGCAGCCAATGCCTCAGGCTTGCTGTCAAGGTATCTGTAGCCGTTCTGTACGTCAACTATCTGCTGAAGTATATAGGCAGATGCACCACCCGGCACGTCCTCATCAACAACAAGCAGTCGGTTTGTTTTCTGTAGTGATTTGACGCAGTCGTGGTTCAGGTCAAACGGCAATAAAGACTGGGCATCTATGATTTCTACATCGATACCTGCCTCCAAAAGCTCTTTGGCAGCCTGTTCTATGATACGAAGCGTAGATCCGTAGGAAACAATTGTAAGGTCATTCCCCTGCTTAATTGTTTCCACCACACCTACCGGTGTTTTGAATTCACCAAGATTGGATGGCATTTTTTCCTTTAGGCGGTACCCATTCAGACATTCAATAACCAGAGCCGGTTCATCGCTTTGCAGCAGGGTATTGTAAAATCCGGCAGCTTTTGTCATATTTCTCGGAACCAGTACGTGCATACCACGAACTGCATTGATGATCATGCCCATTGGCGATCCCGAATGCCAGATTCCCTCCAGACGGTGTCCGCGCGTTCTTACAATAAGCGGTGCTTTTTGTTTACCTGCCGTTCTGTACTGCACCGTTGCCAGATCATCACTCATAATCTGCAATGCATACAGCAGGTAATCAAGATACTGGATTTCAGCAATCGGACGCAATCCGCGCATAGCCATCCCGATACCCTGACCCAAAATGGTTGCCTCACGGATTCCCGCATCGGCCACACGTGATGGACCGTATTTTTCCTGTAATCCTTCCAGTCCCTGGTTTACGTCCCCGATATTACCGGAATCTTCACCAAAAATCAAAGCCTCAGGATATTTCTCAAAAATTTTGTCAAAGTTATCACGGATGATCAAACGCGCATCTACTTCCTGTTGTGATTCATCATAAACCGGCACTACTTCTTCTATATTCTCCGCTTTTGCAGATGAGGCCGACATAAGATGGGAACTGTAACGCGGCTGGTTTTTACCAAAATAATCCTCTATCCACGATGCCAGTATCCCGCGCCCGCTTTCTGCAACTACAAGACGTAAAATTTTACGTGCTGTTGTGAGGTTGTCTTTACGGATCGGTTCTTTTATACTGTTTAAGTCAGCAATATTTTTTTCAATAAGTTCTTTATGAGCAGATGCTGACGCTACTTGCTTGAGTACTTCGATCAAAGAAGTACGCTCTTCCTTAATTGGGTTCAGATATGCTTCCCACGCAGCTTTTTTACCTTCGAGTACCTGTTTTTTAAGGTCGGCATCCAGCTGATCCAGTTCTTCTGCTGTAGCAAAATTGTTTTCGAGCATCCATGAACGCATTTTGGCTATACAGTCAAATTCTGCTTCCCATTGAAGACGCTCAGGTGATTTGTAGCGCTCGTGAGACCCTGATGTAGAATGCCCCTGCGGTTGTGTGAGTTCCTGAACATGTATTAAAACCGGAACGTGTTGCGCACGCGCAATACCTGATGCTTTTGCATACGTATCAACCAAGGAAGGATAATCCCATCCCTTTACTGTAAGAATTTCATAACCGTTCGTATCTTCTTCTTTCTGAAAACCTTTTAAAATTTCAGAAATACTTTCCTTTGTAGTCTGATAACGTGCATGAACCGAAATTCCGTACATATCGTCCCAAACACTCATAACCATAGGAACCTGCAGTACTCCTGCAGCATTTATGGTTTCGAAAAACAGTCCTTCAGATGTTGAAGCGTTTCCAATGGTCCCCCATGCTACTTCATTACCGTTCACCGAAAATTTCTGTTCTTTGTCTGCATCCGGGAATTCGCGGTATAGTTTGGAGGCCTGTGCCAATCCAAGCAATCTTGGCATTTGACCTGCTGTTGGGGAAATATCAGAACTCGAATTTTTTTGCTGTGTCAGGTTTTTCCAGTTTCCGTTTTCGTCGAGGCTGTGTGTGGCAAAATGCCCACCCATCTGGCGCCCTCCTGACATCGGGTCCTGGCTGATATCCGGATGTCCGTATAAACCGGCAAAAAACTGCTGGATGTTCAAAGCTCCAATCGCCATCATAAAAGTCTGGTCTCTGTAGTACCCGGAACGGAAATCTCCATTTTTAAATGCTTTGGCCATGGCCAGCTGAGGCACTTCCTTCCCATCACCGAAAATACCGAATTTAGCTTTTCCGGTCAGAACCTCTCTGCGTCCCAATAAACTGCACTCGCGTGACATGCGGGCGATAGTATAATCACTTAAAACCTCTTTTTTAAAATCTTCAAAAGTTAAAGCTTCCTTTGTAGCTGCCTGATTCATAATATATAGTAACTATTTGATCTTCATTTAATAATTTACGAATTTAAAAAAACTATCCATAAAAAGCTAATTTATTTTAATGTTAAAGCAAACAAATCAATCTTTTACTACTATTTCCATAAAACAAAGAACCACCTGTATCAGGTGGTTCTGTATTAAATATATTTTTTGATAAGGAATTACGCCTGCATTTCCTCCTGTGCTTCTCGGTGTAAGCGTTCAATTTCCTCCTTGTCTCTCTTAGGCATCGTATCCACAAGAATCGGAGTTGCAAGGAATAACGAAGAGTAGGTTCCTACCACAATACCAACCAACATGGCGAAGATAAATCCACGGATTGATTCTCCTCCGAAAATGAACATGATAAGCAATACGAGAATCATGGTCAACGAGGTATTGATGGTTCTTGACAACGTCGTATTTACCGAATCGTTTACAATATGGTTGAAGTCTCCTTTGGTTTTTCCTAAAAGGAATTCGCGTACACGGTCAAATACAATTACCGTATCGTTCATCGAATAACCGATTACCGTAAGGATCGCCGCTATAAAATGCTGATCCATCTCCATATGGAACGGCATAAACTTGTAAAGCAGCGAATACGTCCCCAATACGAAGATAACGTCGTGTAATACAGCTGCCACTGCACCCAATGAGTACTGCCATTTGCGGAACGATACCATCAGGTAAATGAAAACCACGGCCATAGATCCCAATACAGCATAGATTGAATCTGTTTTGATATCTTCGGATACCGTAGCACTTACTTTAGATGCCGAAACAACCCCGATGGTTTTTTTATCAGAAGTTTTGATAAAGTCGTCATACGTCATGTTGTTCGAATAGTACTTTTTCAATCCTTTGTACAACAATTCGTTTACTTCCTGATCTACCTTGGCAGATTCCTCATTCACTTTATATTTTGTGATGATGCGCATCTGGTTCGGGCTTCCGAACTGTTTAGCTTCAACCGTCACTCCAAAAGTATTTGATAAATCTTCCCCTATCTGGGTTGGTTCTACTGCTTTTTCGAATTTCACCTGGAACGTACGTCCTCCGACAAAATCAACTCCCTGATCCAATCCGTTTACTGCAAATGAAATACAGCTGATGATCACTACGAGAGAAGAGATGATATAGGTTACCTTTTTCATTTTGATGAAATCGAAATGGAAATTTGTGAACCAGTTTTTAGTGATGGATGTATAGAAATTAACTGTTCTACCTGCTGCTGCATCGCGATCAAGGAATATACGGGCAATGAAGATAGCCGTAAACAATGAGGTAAAGATACCGATCAACAAAGTAGTGGCAAATCCTTTAATAGGTCCGATACCGAAGATAAAAAGGATGATACCCGTTAAAATATGCGTTACGTTGGCATCTACAATCGCACGCATTGCTCCGTGCCAGCTGTAGGAAGAAGCAATGGCTTCCTTAAGCGATTTTCCGTGTCTGAGCTCTTCTTTGGCCCGCTCGTAAATAATGATATTGGCATCTACAGCAGTTCCCATTGTCAACACGATACCGGCGATACCCGGTAACGTTAATACAGCTCCTAAACTTGATAATATTCCAAACAGGAACAATAAGTTGATCAACAAAGCAATATTTGCGTACCATCCGGCTCTTCCGTAATAGAACACCATCCATCCGACAACAAGTACAAGTCCGATCACAGATGAAATCATACCTGCATCAATTGCGGCCTGACCCAGCGATGGCCCGATCACCTCAGAAGAAATAATATCGGCAGAAGCCGGCAGTTTACCTGCTTTAAGAATGTTGGCTAAATCTTTTGTTTCCTGTACCGTAAAATCTCCGGTAATGCTTGAGCTTCCTCCTGATATAGGTCCGGTAGTAACTCCAGGAGCCGAATACACAACATTATCAAGAACGATTGCAATATTGGAACGCTGATTAAAGGCTTTTCCAGTTAACACTTCCCAGTCTTTTGCTCCTTTAGCGTTCATGGTCATGCTCACTGAAGGGCGGTTCATCTGGTCGTAAACATCACTTGCATCGGTTACGACATTTCCTGAAAGAGGTGCTACATTCTGAGCATTCCCCTTTAAGGCATATAGTTCCACTACATTCGCATCTTTTTTAGGTTTACCCCAAGCAAAACGTGCGTAACGCAATTCTCCTTTCAACAAAGAACGCACCTGTGCATCCTTGAAATACGTGTTTACCTGAGCAGTATCCTTTGTAGCAAAGAATCCTAAAATAGGTGATCCCTGAGCTCCCGGCGCCTGCATTAAAGATAAAAGCGGACCTATGTCAGACTTAGTATCTTTAGTAGCGGTAGAGTCTTTAGAAACACCCGTCAGTAATTTGTCTACATCTGTTTCAGCTTTTTTAGCAGCTAAAGTATCTTTTGTTACTTCAGCCGTTTTTCCTGCACCTGCTTTTTTAGATTTCAGAACTTCGTTAGCAGACATCAAGAAATCACCTATCTCTTCAATTTTATATGTCTCCCAGAATTCCAACTGTGCAGTTGACTGTAAAAGGTTCTTGATACGGTCGATATCTTTTGCTCCAGGTAATTCAACCAGGATTCTTCCTGATTCCCCTACTTTCTGGATTGTTGGTGAAGCTACTCCGAATTTGTCGATACGCTCGCTGATTACGCGAAAAGCACTTTCTACCGACTCCGCAACTTTCTTGTTAAGAATCGTTTTAACCTGCGCATCCGACATGGAAGTATTTACTTCCTGTAAGTTTCTGTTTGCAAATATTTCAGAAGAAGCCAGCTTCACTTTTCCCGAAGAAAGCTTGTCAAAGGCTACATAAAACGCATCTAAATAGGTTTGGTTTCCTTCACGGTTTTTTTCAGCCTCGCTTAAAGCCTGATTGAATACCGCATTTTTAGAGTCATTCGATAATCCTTTCAAGATATCTTTTACGGAAATCTGAAGCATCACGTTGATACCTCCTTCCAGGTCGAGACCTTTTTGTACCTGCTTGGAACGAACCTCAGCAAATGTCTGACCTAAATACACCTTTTCGTTTGCAATGGAATCAAGATAACGGGCTTCCTTGGTTAAATCACCCTTGGCAAATTCCTTTGCCTTCTTTTCATAATGATCCGTAACAAACGTAAAGGACAATTGGTAAATACTTACCAACGCAAAAATAATCGCAATAAACTTAACGAGTCCTTTATTCTGCATTCTAAAAAAAATTAATAGTTTTTAAATGATTTTGTTTTAGCACCTTAAGCCAGAAAAAGGCTTAAAAATCCGTAAAACGGACAAATATATAACTTCACAAAAGATTTAACAATAAAAAAGTAGCGTTTTCTTTTAACAATTTATTTACATCTGTGTTAATAGGTACATAAAAAATACGGGCAACGACTTCTAAAAAGTTATTGCCCGTGTTTATATATTTGAATTTTAAAGATTTAACATTTCGAGGTTGACGGATTTTATTGCCGAAACACTTTGACTGAACTGGGATTTTTCCTGGTCGATCAAAGGAAGTTCGATGATCTGTTCCATCCCTTCCTTTCCTATCAGACAAGGAACACCGATACATACATCTTTTTCGTCGTATTCCCCTTCGAGCAGAACAGAGCAAGAAAAAAACACCTTTTTATCATAAAGAATGGCCAGGATAAGTTCGCACAGCGCCTGAGCAGGTGCCAGCCATGCCGAAGTTCCGAGCATCGCCGTAAGGGTCGCTCCCCCCTTCATCGTTTTTTCAACAATATCGTCTATCTCAACCTTCGTCAGAAACTGCACAATGGAAACTCCGCCATAAGTGGCCAGCCTCGCTAAAGGTAGCATTGTTTTATCACCGTGCCCGCCAATAACAAATGCCTGAATCTGGTCGGATGATTTCTGAAGTTTTTCCTGTATATAGTATTTAAAACGGGCCGTATCTAAAATACCTCCCATTCCTATCACCTGGTTTCTCGGAAGATTGAACTCTTTGAGGATAAGGTAGGTCATCGAATCAACAGGGTTCGTCAATACGATGATTTTTGCCTTGGGCGAAAATTTAAGGCATTTCCCAACAACATCTGTAACTACGGACGTATTAACGGAAACCAGTTCTTCACGGCTCATCCCTTTTTTGCGCGGCACTCCAGCCGTTACAACGATGACGTCGCTGTTTTCAGAAGCATCGTATACATCAGTATATCCTGATAATTTCGTCGTATTTCCTACAAATATTCCGGCCTGTAGTATGTCAATCACCTTGCCTTCGGCTACATCGGGATTTTTATCTATGAGAATTATTTCCCTTACTTTTTGCTGCTGATAAAGAAATTGTGCACAGGTTGCCCCTACATTTCCTGCTCCTATGATGGTAACTTTCATGTGTTTCTAATTAAAACGAGTCCAGCAAAGCTGAACTCGTAGTTTATATTAAGCATCAATCTTGGCGTATACGGCATTTTTCTCGATGAACTCCCTTCTCGGCGGTACTTCATCACCCATAAGCATAGAGAAAACGCGGTCAGCTTCTGCCATATTGTCAACGGTAATCTGGCGTAAGGTTCTGAATTCAGGATTCATGGTGGTTTCCCATAACTGTTCTGCATTCATCTCTCCAAGACCTTTGTAGCGTTGTACGGCAGCTCCCTGTCCCATTTGTTCCATGAGTGCGATACGCTCTTCATCTGTCCACGCATATTGTTTCTTAGTTCCTTTTTTCACCATGTATAACGGCGGTGTTGCAATATATACATATCCTTTTTCAATAAGCTCACGCATGTATCTGAAAAGGAATGTAAGAATCAGTGTTGCAATGTGGCTTCCATCCACATCGGCATCACACATAATCACCACTTTATGATAACGAAGTTTGGAAAGGTTCAGGGCTTTGCTGTCTTCTTCCGTACCCACTGTTACACCCAAAGCCGTAAAAATATTACGGATTTCCTCATTTTCAAACACCTTGTGCCCCATGGCTTTTTCCACGTTGAGAATCTTTCCGCGCAAAGGCATAATAGCCTGAAAATTACGGTCACGTCCCTGTTTCGCCGTTCCTCCCGCGGAATCTCCCTCGACGAAGAAGATCTCACATTTTTGAGGATCCTGCTCAGAACAATCCGACAGTTTTCCCGGTAAGCCTCCTCCGCTCATCACGGTTTTACGCTGTACCATTTCGCGGGCTTTCTTGGCCGCATGGCGTGCCTGAGCTGCCAGGATTACCTTCTGTATAATGGTTTTGGCATCCTGCGGGTTCTCTTCCAGATAAGCTTCGAGCATATCGGCAACAGCCTGTGATACCGGAGATACCACCTCACGGTTACCCAATTTTGTTTTGGTTTGTCCTTCAAACTGAGGTTCCATCACCTTAACGGAAACAATAGCCGTTAAACCTTCACGGAAATCATCACCCGTGATCTCGAATTTTAATTTATCCAGCAATCCGGAAGCATCGGCATATTTTTTCAATGTCCGTGTAAGCCCCATACGGAACCCCTGTAAATGGGTACCTCCTTCATGCGTGTTGATGTTGTTTACATACGAATAGATATTCTCTGAATAACTGTCGTTATAAATAAGCGCCACTTCAACAGGAACTTCCCCTTTTTCATTTTCCATGCTGATCACATGCCCGATGATCGGCACACGGTTCCCATCAAGAAAACGAACATATTCCTTTAATCCTTCCGTTGAATGGAACGTATCCATTTTGGCCTGCCCGTTTTCATCCACCGTACGCAGATCCGTAAGTGTGATCGTGATTCCCTTATTCAGGAACGACAACTCACGTAATCGTGCCGCAAGCGTATCATAAGAATATTCCAGCGTTTGGGTAAAAATTGAAGCATCGGGTTTAAACGAAACCTTTGTTCCCGTAATATTGGTTTCCCCTACCGGGCGTGCAGGATAAAGCGGTTTCCCTCTTTCATATTCCTGTTCCCATATTTTACCGTCGCGGTGTACCTCGGCACGCAAATGATCGGATAAGGCGTTCACACACGATACTCCTACACCGTGCAAACCTCCGGATACTTTATAAGAATCCTTATCGAATTTACCACCGGCACCGATTTTGGTCATAACAACCTCAAGAGCCGATACTCCTTCTTTTTTATGCATATCAACCGGAATACCCCGTCCGTTATCGTGAACGCTGATGGAATTATCCTGGTTTATGATGACCTGAATTGAATCGCAGTAACCTGCTAAAGCTTCATCTATAGAGTTATCTACAACTTCGTACACCAGGTGGTGCAATCCGCGTACTCCCACATCTCCGATATACATCGACGGGCGCATACGCACGTGCTCCATTCCCTCCAAAGCCTGAATACTGTCGGCCGAATACGAATTTTTCTTTACTTCTTCACTCATAATAAAATTTGTAACTAAATACCTATAAAATACAAATATACGAAATTTTAGCGGATTTTCCTCGTTTAAACAGTTCTATTCTCTTTCAAGTTATTAACACCTCACCGTGCAAAAACTATAAAATTTCAAGGATTTTATACGAAATAGTGTTAAATACGATTTCTGCTCCTTCTTTCTGGTTCCAAAAAGCCTTTATTAAGGGAGCCAAAGGTGAAACACAGATAACGGATGTCCCTTCATACACAATTCCGGGCATTGCCACACTTACGTAGAAGAGTCCGCGGTTTGTCTTTACTATTGATCCTGGAACCACTTTTTCAACGGTTTTTTCTTCCGGAAGTTTAAGGGCTACCGACTGCATTTCAAGGATATCCCTGAGTTTTGCGTTGAGTTTTTCCTGTTCCAGATGCATCATGGCCAACCCCGTTTCATGCTTATCTCCCGAGGAGCTTTTGGCGTCGTTGAGCGCATCTTCGGTTAGAAACAGTATCTGTTTTCTCAACGACTCAATCTGGGAACCCAGCCGCTCCAGAAGCAGGTGTTTGAATACTTTTCTGTTCATCATAAAAAAAGCGCCCGGAGGCGCTTGAAAAAATATTTTTATCTGTTAAAAATCAAATTTATACATCGCTCCTCCCAATACCTGAATTCCCTGAACCTGGTACTGGTTGAAACGGTAATAGTTTTCATTGAAAAGATTGTTTCCCTTAAGGAACACCGTCCATTGAGGGGTAGGCCTGTAACCCGCTGTAAGGTTCATATCGTAATAGTCCCCAAGCTTTATATCGTCGGCCATCGGCAGTCCTTCTACACCGCTGAATTCGTAACGCTGTCCTACGTAACCCAGATTCATTTCCGCAAACCATTGTTTTGTTATGTTGTACAACACATTTACGTTAACCTTCCCTTGCGGCAGGTGGAACGCGTTCTGGTAATGTTCCACGCTGTAGTTATTATACTCCCCGGATAAACCTACTTTGGCCTTATCGGAAAAATCAAAGTTCAGTTCTCCGAAGAAGCTCAGCGTATTTACCTTATCGTACAGCAACCGGAAAGAATTCCCATACTGGTATCCCTGTTTATCCGCAAGGTTGATGTCATACGGATTGATTGTAAACATGGCTTTGTCATCCTCAGCCTTATAATTTGCACGTATGTTGTACGACAGGTTATGGTAAAGCTTCCCCTTCATCCCGGCATAAAAATCATAACGTGTTTTTGTAGGACGAAGTTCCAGGCTTGGTGCTACAAACGGGTTTTCAGCTGAAACATCTGCGTAAGAGTTCTGTTTCACACCTCCTACAGCGCCAAAATACGCCTGTACGATATCGGGTACAAGGTTGAAGCTGGCTTTAACCTGCGGATAAATGGCAACTGAATTATCTTCAACCCCATTTTCCTTACCCAGAATATAAGTAAGACCTGCCCCAAGTTCCAGCGAGTAATCAGCATTGAAAAACTTAATGCTCGGATTTACCGTGAGGTTAAGGTAGCTGAACTTATCCTGTGTGATGTCTATATTGTTGTCTGTGAACTGCGTATTAAGGTAATCTGCTTCAAGGTTCACATTAACGGTTCTGTTCTGCATTTCAACATTAAACGTCGGCGCAAACCGGAACCTGCTTTCCTTGGAACCGTAATCATCCCAGAAGTATTTGTAGGATGCATCGGCCTTTTCAAATGCCCCTACATAGCTTTCAAAAGAACCGCTGGCATGTACATCGTTGTATTTCTGAAGCGGATCGACCAGATCAAAATTAAAGTTCGACACATAAAAATCCTTTGGTGTACCGTACCAGTTATACTTGGACATTATGGCTCCGAACTGTGCGTTCCACTGGTTATTATCGTTACGCTGTCCCAGTGTAAAATCAAGGTTCGACTTACTGTAGGAATCGTCAAGTTGAACGCCCTCAATACCTCCTCCTGAAGAAATATGCTTCAAAAGCCCTCCCAGGTACATATTGCTATTCCCTATACGTTCCACTATTCCGAGTTCTCCTCTGAGGGTATTGTAATTACCGTACCCCAGCAAAGCATAATTGCTGTAAAAATTAGCAAGTGAATCACTGTCTACCTTGGCTGCTTCCCCTTTTGCCGGAGCAAAGGTAGAAGCTACAGGCACCGAAAAAATGGTGTACTTCACTTCCTTTTTCTGATTGATCTCGTCGTCGTCAACCAACGGGTTGTCGTTTATTTTAAAGGCGTCGTTAAGCGTTGCCTGATATTCCGATGTAACGTTGACAACTTCGGTACCTACCGTATCCTTCTTTTTATTCTTATCTTCCTGGGCATTTGCCTGATGAGTCATAAATGCCGCTGCTATTGTAATGCTGTATAAATACTTTTTCATAACCAATTATTTAACCGATGAGTTACGTTTTGCTTCTTCTGATTTTATTTTCGCCAATTCTGTTTTAGCTTCGCTTACAACATCCGGATAGTCTGTTGCACTTGAAATGACATTTTCTAAAACATAGGTTGCCTGGTAGCTGTCTTTTAACTGGTAAAAGTTTTTAGCTAACAAAATCAGACCTTTTGCACTGTAATATTTATAGGCAGCATATTCTTTTACCAATTTTTCCACTGCTTTGTTGGAAGCATCATATTTTTTATCGGCATTCTTGAAATAAGCATCATAATAAACGGCTTCCGCCTTTAATGCACCGGTACCGATTGAATTCAACTGATCATATAATTTACGTGCAGTAGCTGCATCGTTATTTTTGATGGCAAGTCGCGCACTGATTGCAGTAGCATCTGCCTTTATACGTTTGTCTACCTTTGAATTTGCAGAAAGCAAAGCTGCATATTTCGCTGCAGTGGCCATATCGTCGTCGTCGTAGGCAAGCTTCATTAAATTTGATTGCGCAAACAACTTATTATTATCGTTACTGGCTTCATTTTCCAGTTGCAGCAATACGCGTTTGGCGTTGGCCTTATCTTTATCGGCGAGATAAATGTTCGACAACCGCAGCGAGGCCTGTTCGGAATATTCTGATTTTCCTCTTTTAAGTACGCTCTCATAATTTGGCTTGGCCTCCGCATTCTTTCCGTCTCCGTAATACATTTCGGCCAGGTTGAAATAGGCTTTCGTAGCATGCAACCCGTTAGGATAACTCGCAATATATTCTTTGAGTCCTTTTATGGCGCTGTCGCTGTTTTTCTGTGCCATCTGGTTCTCCGCTGCAATATACACGTCGTTTTCCAGTTCGGCAGTAGAAATATCGATAAAGTCGAGTCCTTTTACCCAGGCCGCAAATTCGTTTGATTTGCCCGTTTCAAGATAAGCAGCGCGCGCATTCTGAACGGCCTCAATAGCATCCTGCGATCCCGGGTAATCTTTTACCACCTTTTTAAAACGCTCAATTCCCTTCTCTTCCTGGTTGGCATTTACATAAACAACCCCCTGGCGCAGAATAGCCTTTGAAATGAGGTTGGAGTTCGGGTAGTTTGCTATGAGCTTGTTAAGGGCATCCAGCGCTTTGTCGGTTTGGTTGGCATTCGCATAAGTACTTCCCAGCTCGTAATAAGCATCATCTACCAGGTTGGAAGAGGGGTACGCTGCAATAAACTTCTGAAGATCTTCTATTTTGTTGCTGTTCTTATCTACAAAACCATAAGATAAAGCCTTCTGGTAAGCTGCATAATCCTTATAGGTGGAACCTGAATTGATAATGGAATTGTACATTTCCATCGCAGGCCAGTACTGTTTGGTTACAAAGTAACCATCTGCAAGGCGCAGCGTGGCATCTGCTTTTTTCGCGTCATCCTTCGTTACCGCGAGGTAGCTTTTAAAGTGCGTATTGGCGTTGCTGTAGTTTTTAAGTTTGTAAGCTGAATAACCCAGGTTGTATTCAACGCTTTTGAATTCAGGTGTTGACTGTGCCTGTGGCAGCTGCTTAAAGGTTGAAAACGTCTGGTAGGCATCTGCAAAACGGTTCAGTGCATATTCACTTTCCCCTCGCCAGTAGGTAGCCCGGGCTACAAATTTGTTATCCTGACGTTCCGCAATGGACTTATTGAACATTCCGTTCGCAAGACTGAATTTTCCTTCGTTAAAATATTCCAGACCCCGGTAAAATGTAACCTTCTGGTATGCTGCCTTGTTAAGCGGCGTGCGGTTCGATTCCAGAACATTTAAGGCTTCCTGGTAATTCTTAGTGGATATGTACGAATCTACAAGCAGGTCGTTGAGTTCCTGTTTATACGGCGTAGCCGGGTATTTCTCAAGGAAATCGGTAATAACCGCCGGTACACTTTTATAAGGATTCCCTATGTCGTAGCTTAATTTGGCATAATTTGCATAGGCATCTTCCTGAATTTTAGCAGAAAAACTCATTTCTGAAGCATTCTTAAAGGCATTCAGGGCCTGTGTTTTCTGGTTGAGCTTCAAGTAGCTTTCCCCAAGGTGGTAATAAGCATTCTGTGCCACCGCATCAGACCCCCCGATGATCTTGTTGAATTCCGATACTGCTTTATCGTATTCTTTCTGCTGATAATAGCAATATCCTAACTGGTAGAAATCGGTATTGCTCCATTTCCCGTTTTTGCCTTTATATTCCAACAGGTAAGGAAGTGCTTTATCGTATTGTTTTAAATTAAAATAGCTTTCGCCTATAATCTTCGACAATTCCGACTTTTCGGCTTCGTTTGATTTCGTCATCTGAGCTTTTCCTTCTTCAATAGCCTTTTCGAAATTCCCGGACTTAAACTGCATATCGGCTTTGTAATACCCCATGCGTTCCTGGTATTTATCTACTGATTCTACTTCGGAAAAATATTCATTGGCCTGCTCGTAATTATTATTGGCATACGAAATATAGCCCAGGTAGTATTTTGCCTGGTTTCCATACGTACCGTTTAAATCGACTTTTTGCAGATAGGTATTTGCTTTTGCCATTTCTTTTCTGCTGAAATAGGCATATCCTTTCTGAAAATTAAACCGGTCCCTGTCTGCAGGGCTTAGAACATCCTGGTTGATCTTTTCACCATACCGCAACGATTCATTGTAATTGCCCTGCGCAAAATAGAAGTTGCTGATGTCTACATATGCCTGTGCCTGTTTAGAACTGGTTGGATAATCGGAGATAAACTGATTGATCTTTTTCTCAGCACCGGGCTGTCCTAAACGGATGGCGCAGTTGGCACTGTAGTAAGCGCTCTCCGCCTGAATTTCGTCATTCGGATTCTGGGCTTTGGTTTTATCAAACAACAGTTGCGCAACGGCATACTGCTGTTCGTTATAAAGGCTTACTGCGTCGTAAAAGTCCTTATTTTCCTTTGTATAGATCTGGGATTGCTGGGCCTGTAAAGAAAATGCCCCAAACAAAAATGATAAGTATAGAAAATGATTCGATTTCCGCATTTCAACTATTTTTTTGAGTACCAAATATATTAAATATATACATTTTAATAACGTTCATGCCTATTATTAATTGTGGAGTCCACTTTTTTTTTCAATTTTTTGGTTTCTGTAGAAGAAGTAAAAATATCCCGTTCCGGTTTTGCCCTTGATATCACATGGAAGAAAGCTGAAAATAGTGAAAAAGAGCTGACAATGACTAAGTATGAGCAACTGATTAATAAATGGGAGTTTTATATTAGTGTGTGCCCTGCACAATTGCAAACTTTATTCTAACAATACAAAGTAAGCCATATCCTGTATTTTCTATGTGGATTATTTCTTCCCTTGAAGGAAATCATAAAGATGGATTTTCCTTATCCCCTTTTAAATTATTTAACATAACATCCCATATGCTTCTACATTGATGTCGTTAAGTTAATATGCCGTTAAACATTTGCATACACAGTGGTTTTAAGTTTGTACCGTACAAAATAAAACTACAATGAAAAAAATCTATGCCTCAAAAGCGGTACTTGTTGCAATAGCTTCTACCCTGCTTTTTTCCTGCCAGGATGAAATTTATCCAACAAAAGAAGACCCGACACCTGAAAATCCTCAAACACCTATTAAGCTTGAAAACCGTTCCAACATTCCTGCCCTGGTTTACGGAATGCCCGGATTTGAAAATCTTGATATCTATACACTGATTTCCTCTTCTGACAAACTGGAACAATCGCCCAACTTTGTTTTTGGTGCTCAGCCCGATGGTGGTGGTTTTATGAGAAACCCTAACGGGGAAGGATATATCATGATTACCAACCACGAGATCCTGCAATCTGTTTCGCGTGTTTACCTTGATAAAAATTTTAAGCCCGTAAAAGGGGAATATATAGTGGATGCAGTAGGCGGAATGACGCGCCTGTGTTCTGCAACCTTGGTTGATCCTGCCGTTCACGGTTTTGGACCTGTTTTCCTTACTGCCGGTGAATCGGGTGAAGAAAGCCTTGTGCATGCCATTGACCCTATGGGGTTTGTAAACGACCGGTCCAGAACCGACCGCGTAAAACCGGCTTTAGGTAGAGCAAGTATGGAAAATGCAGTTCCGCTTCCAATGGACGTCTCAGGAAAAGGAACTTATATTCTTATAGGGGAAGACCAGAGCTACGGTACCAGCCATCAGAGTGCGGGACAGCTTATTATGTACTACTCCCCTACGCGCGGCGATCTTGAAAACGGAAAACTGTATGCCCTGAAAAGAAAAGACAATACCACAACCGAAGGCAGTATGACCAAAAACAAGGAATACGATGTAGAGTTTGTGGAAATACCGAATGCTAAAAATTTAACGGGAGCTCAGATCAATGCGGCCAACATCGCCATCAACGCCCTGCGTTTCTCCCGTGTTGAGGATGTGGATTACCGCAAAGGCAGCGGAAAAGGAAATGAAATCTATTTTACGGCTACAGGCCAGGCAAGCGGCGGACAGCCCGTAGACGGGTATACCATGTGGGGACGCGTTTACAGACTGGTACTGGATAAAAACAATATGTTCACCGGAAAATTGGAAGTCATTGCTGAAGGAGATTCCAACCCGGGCAACAACCTCATCAACCCGGACAACCTTTGTGTTACAGAAAACTACGTGTACATCCAGGAAGACGGTGATTCTTATTACCCTGGAGCCAACCACGATTCCTATATCTGGCAATACAGCATGGCTACGAAAACCTACAAACCTTGGCTTAATATGAAGCACAACCGCGGTAATGCAGAATGGTTCCAGATGTTTGACCAGTCGGGCAACCTTAACAAGTTCGGATCTTGGGAATACGGTGCTATGGTCGATGTATCAGACCTTGTAGGTATTCCGGGTACCTTTGCCGTGAACATCCACCCACATACATGGCAAAAGCCGGAATTTCTTAACGCAGACGGATCCGGAACCCAGACAAATAAGGAAGGCGGACAAATCGTCCTCATTAAAAATGTACAACGCTAATATACAAAACACTGGTTATGCCAGTGTTTTCTTTATAAAAGATGAACTATTTTTTATCGTTATGCTTCTTATCGGTCTTACTCATAAGCTGTAAAGAGAAGCCCGCTTATGAAACCAGCAGTGCTTCTGAAGTTAAAGCACATATTACAGAGAACCTGGAACTTTTGTCACATGAATTAAAACAATTTGAACAAATGGTACAGGATGAAAAAAAACCGGATGAACTCCGCAACCAATTTATCAAATGCCGATTATTGTTTAAAGACACCGAATGGGCAACGGAATACTTTTTACCTAAATCATCAAAATCACTCAACGGTCCGCCTCTGGATCAGCTCGACCTTGATGAAAACAAATTTATTGACGCCGAGGGGTTTCAGGTTCTCGAAGAATACCTGTACCCGGAAGTAGCTATGAAGGAAAAAGCTTCTATGATCCGCCAGATACGCATCATCGATAACCTCATCCGTGCCGGCAGAACCAATATCGAAGTATTTATGCTTACAGATGACCAGGTATTCGACGCCCTGCGCCTGGGAATGTTTAAGATTACAACACTGGGCATTACAGGTTTTGACACCCCTGCAAGCAACCTGCTGTTTCCTGAAACCGGAGCTGCGCTCAAGGGCATTTCAACCGCACTGGAACTGTACCGCAACAACCTTCAGCAGTTTGAATCTTTTTCCGGAGTTGCCGGCCTACTCAGGGAAGCACAGGTAAGGGTATCCGGTAAAAGAGATAAAAATACGTTTAATTATCTCGAATACTTTACGGTTTATCTTGATCCAATTTCGAAGGGACTGCACAAACTGCAAACCGATGCGGGAATCCCGTTCGTGACACGTATCAGCATGTTAAAGCCGGAAGCGGCTTCCTTGTTTGCCAAAGGAACTTTTAATCTGGACGCCGTAGTTCCTGATAAACAGTATTTATCAAGTACGGAAAAGATAAACCTGGGTAAAAAGCTGTTCTACGACACCCAGCTATCAAAAAATAACGACCGCAGCTGTGCCAGTTGCCATCAACCGGACAAAGCCTTTACCGACGGACTTAAAGTTGCTGCAGACCTTGTAGGCAGCCCGTTGCTACGGAACACACCTTCTTTAAATTACGCGGGATTCTACCATGGACAATTCTGGGATATGCGCCAGACCGATATTGAATCTCTTACTACAAGCGTCATCGAAAATAAGGATGAGATGCACGGCGATATGCAGACCGTCATAAAAATGGTACGCAGCAACCCGCAATACGCGACAGAATTCAAGAAAATATACAAAACGCAAAATGCGGAGGGATGGCAGGTTCAGAATGCGCTTGCGACTTATGTAAGGTCACTGAGTACTTTTTCTTCAAGATTTGATGCTTATATGAGAGGAGATAAAACAGCCCTGAATGCCGAAGAAAAAGAAGGATTCAACGTTTTTGTCGGAAATGGAAAATGTGCTACCTGCCATTTCATCCCCCTGTTTAACGGTACGGTTCCACCGCGTTTTTCCTCTTCTGAACAGGAAGTCCTCGGTATTCCGAAAGATGCAGCAGTTACGGCTCTTGATGAAGACCTTGGACGCCAGCTGTACAATATGGACCTGCACCAGCTTAAAAACTCTTTCAAGACCATGACCGTGCGTAATATTGCGAAGACAGCGCCCTATATGCATAACGGTGTTTTCAATACGCTGGAAGAAGTGGTTACGTTTTATAACAAAGGCGGTGGTGCCGGTTTTAATCTGAAGGTGGACAACCAGACATTACCTGCGGATGCCCTGGAACTCACGCCAAAAGAAGAACGGGCACTTATAGCTTTTATGAAGGCCCTTACAGATGAATAAGTAAGTTATGTCAAAAAAAAAATCCCTTAACATGATTAAGGGATTTTTTTTAAAACTATCTTGTAAATAATAACTCTCTGTATTTGGTCAGCGTCCATAATTCGTTGTCCACCATTAATTCCAGCTTGTCGGCATGGTAACGGATCTCATCGAAATAAGGTTTTACGTTTTCACAGTAAGCATGCGCCATTTTTTCTGCCGTATCCATAGAATTGGCATCTTTGCGCGCATCCTGCATCGCATGAAGCTTCGAGTTTAATTCATTCACATGCATTGAAATCTTTTTAAGGATGAGGATCTGCTCGGCTGCGTATTCTTCATAATCCTTACCGAAAATTTCTTTCAAACCTTTAATGTTTTCAATAAGAAGGTTCTGGTATTTAAAAACAGTCGGTATAATGTGGTTACGCACGATATCTCCCAATACGCGCCCTTCGATCTGTACTTTTTTGCTGTATTCTTCTAACTCGATCTCGTAGCGCGATTCTACTTCCGTATGGTTCATTACGTTAAGTTCTGCAAAAAGATCGAATGCTTTCTGAGACACCTTCGCCTTTAATGCTGCAGGAGTGGTTTTGTGGTTCGACAATCCTCTGCGGGCTGCTTCCTCTTCCCATTCTTTGCTGTATCCGTCACCTTCGAACAAAATGTGTTTTGTTTCCTTGATGTATTCACGCAGTACGTTAAAAATAGCTTCGTCTTTTTTCAACCCGTCCTTTTCAACCAAAGCATCCACCTCTTTTCTGAAGTCGATAAGCTGTTTTGCCACGATGGTATTTAAAGTAGTCATTGAAGTAGCACAGTTTGCTGTTGAACCTACGGCTCTGAATTCAAATTTATTACCCGTAAAGGCAAATGGTGACGTACGGTTACGGTCGGTATTATCGAGTAAAACGTCCGGAATTTTCCCTACTACGTTTAATTTAAGGTCTGTTTTTTCTTCAGGAGACAGTTTTCCTGCCGATACCCCTTCCAGTTCTTCCAGTACTTTTGTCAGTTGTTGCCCGATAAAGATGGAAATAATGGCCGGTGGTGCTTCGTTTGCTCCCAAACGGTGGTCGTTTGAAGCAGATGCAATCGATGCACGCAATAATTCTTCATAGCTGGCCACGGCCTTGATCGTATTGATGAAGAATGTAAGAAACTGCAGGTTGCTGTTTGGTGTTTTTCCCGGAGCCAGAAGGTTTACCCCTGTATCCGTAGCCAAAGACCAGTTGTTGTGTTTTCCCGATCCGTTTACACCTTTGAATGGTTTTTCATGGAACAACACTTTAAAATGATGACGTTCTGCTACTTTCTGCATTACATCCATCAACAAGGAGTTATGATCAACCGCAAGGTTTGTTTCTTCAAATATAGGTGCTAATTCGAACTGGTTCGGCGCTACCTCGTTATGGCGTGTTTTTACCGGGATACCCAACAACATACATTCGTTTTCCAGGTCGCGCATATAATTAAGCACACGTGTAGGGATTGATCCGAAATAATGGTCTTCCAACTGTTGTCCTTTTGCAGACACGTGTCCAAGCAAAGTTCTTCCCGTTTGCAGGATATCTGGGCGTGAAGCCGCCAATGCGTCGTCAATAAGGAAATATTCCTGTTCCCAACCTAAAGTCGGGGTTACTTTTTTAACGTTTTTATCAAAGAATCTGGCAACTTCTGTAGCTGCTTCATCAATAACGGATAAAGCTCTTAACAACGGTGCCTTGTTGTCCAAAGCTTCTCCTGTGTAAGAAACAAAAACTGTAGGGATACATAAGGTTGTTCCGAAAATAAAGGCAGGTGAAGTAGGATCCCAGGCCGTATAACCGCGGGCTTCGAACGTATTGCGTATTCCCCCGTTCGGGAAGGAAGAAGCATCCGGTTCCTGTTGTACCAGGGCCGAACCTCCGAATTTTTCCACAGGATCCGATCCGTCGAAAGAAGTTTCAAAGAAAGCATCGTGTTTTTCAGCAGTAGTACCTGTCAAAGGCTGGAACCAGTGCGTATAGTGTGTTACGCCTTTGCTCATAGCCCATTCCTTCATACCCAAAGCCACGTAGTCTGCAATTTTACGGTCAATCTTAGTACCGTGATCCATAGCAGCACGTACCGCCTTATAGGCTTCTGAAGTCAAATGTTTACGCATTGCCTTATCATTAAAGACATTGCTTCCGAAAATTTCGGATTTTTTTCCTAATTCAGTAACTGCAACCGCCGGTCTGTTACTTGCTGCTTTTAAAGCTTCGAAACGAAAAGATGCCATATTTCTTTTTTTGTGTTGTTTGATGAGGCAAATTTACAAAAAAAACATTACAAAAATAAAACACCCCCTAAAATTTAGGGGGTGTTTAAAAAATATATTGTTTATTTCTTTACAGACAATGTTTTTACAGGGGCTCCTTCTAATCCTAATGCTTTAATTGTAGCATTGTAATCGCTATAGTTTATTTTCTGAGCAAATCCTCCAGGGATTACAACAACACGGAATGTCTGGCGGTAGACAAATTCATTATATTCTGCATTTGATAATTCATTCAAAGGAAAATTTCCGCTGAAATAAACTTTCACGTCATACATTGTAAAATCATAATCATATTTTACTATATCACCTGATCCAAGATTGTATTGTACCGGAAGTAATTCCCATGAATTTCCTCTCCATCTATAAACCAATACATTATCACTATCGTAAATTGGTCTGGTAAAATTCCAAGTTGCTGAATAAGTATAAGCATCTTCTACTTTACTTAATGTTTCATTTGGTAATTCAAAAACCTGAGAACGTCCTCCGTTATCCTCATAGTATTCATCTATCGTACAACTTTGTAAGGATGCTAATCCGATAAATGCTATTGCAAGTAAAGCTATCTTTTTCATAATATATCGTTTTAAAAATGTTTATAAATGTATTATTTATTACGCTATATTCATTAATCGTGCCAAAAAAAATATTTGCAATTTTTTCTGTAAATTTGATAAAAGATTTAACATATAACGATGGACAATATTTTTTACAGAGGACAGGTGTTATGGTCGATGATCGACGCCAACCGCCACCTGCGGCATTCTGCTTACAGCGACATCTGTACGCAGGCCAGAAGCAACCTTATGGCCCAGATTGGACTTTCGGTAAACGAATGTGCAAAATTCGGTATCGCCCCCATCCTTTTCAGGGAAGAAACCATTTTTCATCGCGAGGTTAAAATAGATGAAGAGGTATATGTTGTAGTGGAAATGACCCGGCACCATTCCTTAACCAACCGTTTTTCCATTACGCACACCCTGTTTAAAGCAGATGGAACCAAAAGTGCTACGGTGAACATTGACGGTGCCTGGTTTGACCTTAAATCCAGAAAGCTGGCATCGCTGCCCAAAGAAGTACTTCCGTTTATCAGTAAAATTCCGAAAAGTCCGGATTTTACAGAGGAATAAAAAAAAAATCGAACCTGAGAGGTTCGATTTTTTTTTATTCATTTAAATGTCTGATGAATACTTCTACTACTTCATCTGCAGTTCCATCACCGTTTACATCGATCATCTTCTTAAGCTTCAACGTACTTACCGTTTTTTCCACGATTGTTCCGCCCTGGAAAAAATCAGATCCGTAAAATATAAGTTCGTTATCTACGACAGCATAAGAACCGTAATAGTTCTCTGAAGTACAAGGTACCGCTTCCGTTCCGTCTCCTTCCTTATAATCCGTAATGATAAAAGAATTGAATTCCCGGAGTTCCAGGTGGTCCTGCCCGCAGCTGGCATTTCCTTTATAAGGATGCACCTCTCCGTTTATAACGGTACTTTCCGGAAACCAGGTTCCGATAATAACATCCTTGTTATGATCGTCGTCATTACAGGCAACCAGCGATAACGTTACAACCAAAGCAGTAATAATTCTTTTCATCTTCTTATTATATGGTAACGCCTAGGTAGTTGCTCGGGGTGATCTGTTTTAATTCCTGCTTTATTTCTTCTGAAACCTGCAAGGTATCAATAAAGGCATGAATAGATTGCTGATTGATGGCCTCGTTGGTACGGGTAAGGTCCTTCAATGCTTCGTAAGGATTAGGATACGCTTCCCTGCGCAGTATGGTCTGGATGGCTTCTGCTACCACCGCCCAGTTGTTCTCAAGATCGCTTGCAAATTTTGCCTCGTTAAGCAACAATTTGTTGAGTCCTTTCAAAGTAGCTTCAAATGCAATAATGGTATGCCCGAAAGGAACCCCTACATTACGGAGTACCGTACTGTCAGTTAAATCGCGCTGTAAGCGTGAAACAGGTAATTTTGCCGAAAGATGCTCAAACACCGCATTTGCGATTCCAAGGTTCCCTTCTGAATTTTCAAAGTCAATCGGGTTCACCTTATGCGGCATTGCAGAAGACCCCACCTCTCCGGCTTTGATCTTCTGTTTAAAATATTCCATCGAAACATATGTCCATATATCCCGGTCTAAGTCAATAATGATGTTGTTGATGCGTTTAAGTGCATCGAAAAAGGCTGCAAAATGGTCATAGTGCTCAATCTGCGTAGTCGGAAAGGAATGCTTGAGCCCTAATACATCTTCTACAAAATGTTCTCCGAAAGCTCTCCAGTCGTTTTGCGGATACGCAACCTTATGCGCATTAAAGTTTCCTGTAGCTCCACCGAACTTGGCTGCAAAAGGAATATTGTTCAACAAACGCAACTGTTCTTCCAGACGAACAACGAAAACAAGGATTTCTTTTCCTAATCTTGTCGGCGATGCCGGTTGCCCGTGCGTTCTTGCCAGCATAGGTATATCCTTCCATTCTACGCTTAATTCCTTTAGCTTGTTGATCAGCGTAATAAAGGTTGGCATGTACACTTTTTCAAATGCTTCTTTAGTAGACAACGGAATAGCCGTGTTGTTGATATCCTGTGAAGTAAGTCCGAAATGGATGAATTCTTTATCGTTGTCTAATCCCAGTTCATCAAATTTATGTTTCAGAAAATACTCTACAGCTTTTACATCATGGTTCGTTGTCTTCTCCGTATTCTTGATCCAGAGAGCATCATCAGAAGAAAACTGCTGATAAATTTTTCTCAACTCGGGAAACAGTTCCTTCGATACATGTGATAACTGAGGCAAAGGCAGTTCGCATAATGCTATAAAATATTCTACCTCAACCAATACGCGGTATTTTATTAAAGCTTCTTCCGAAAAATAATCTGCCAATGGAGCCGTCTTCGATCTGTATCGTCCGTCGATAGGAGACACTGCATTTAATTCTGTCAACATAAATTTTTACTATGTGGTGTTAAAGTGCAAATATACTGATGATTTGGGGACAAAAAAAACTTATTTGAACCCGCTTATACAAAAAAAGAGAAGCAAATGCTTCTCTTTTTTTATTTACTCCACTCTAAAATAGAATTCCGGTTCATTTTGATGTAATCATCGTTTCCTGCCTTCTCTGAAGCCTTTAAGGATTTGTTAGCCGTTTCAATGGCCCCCTTTTTATCTCCTGTAGCGGCCTGAACCAACGACTTCTGACGCAACATATAAAAAGGCGCTTCACCTTCCTGCATGCTGATGGCCTTGTTGATGTACTCCAAAGATTTTTTCAGATCCTGATTAACGGAATAAAGATATACACCTGCTGCATAATAATCCGAAGCTTTTGAATTTGCATTGATATTGGAATTGATGCTTTCCATGGCCAGTTTATGCGTAGGAACCTTGAAAGGAACATGTACGATTGTTTTTTCCCATGAAACATCCAAAGTTCCTTCGTCATTGTTCAACGGGTTTACCGCAATGGTAAAATACTCCACATCTTTTGCCAGAGTTTCAGGACGTACAGATGTTTTCAATACAACATCCGACTCATTCCAAGCTTTCGGCAATCCCCAGTTATCTGTTGTTTTATAGAAAATCACATCCCATGATTCCGCTTTAGGAACTGTATAAAGGGCATATTTTCCTGCTGGCAAGGCTTTTCCGCCGATTTCGGTATCGGTGGTAAATTCAACCGTTGTATTCTGGTTGGCTCCTGTTCTCCAAACTTTTCCGTAAGGAACAAGATCTCCGAATACCAGACGTCCTTTTTTTGCAGGACGAAAATACTCCACATCAACATTTGTTAAACCTACCGACTGTTCCACCTGTGCCTTCAAGCTGGCCTGAGGTGTCTGGATTTGTGCATTGGCCTGAATAGCAAGCGCCAACGCAACTGCAACTACTAACTTTTTCATTTTAATTTTATTTTGAATATTTTGAAATTCCTTCTTTCAACCAGTTTTCGTATTCCGAAATCTCAGGCGTATACCCTACCGGTGTATTCAGTGAATTGCCTTCATTATCTAAAACAATGTAGTAAGGCTGTGCATTAGCCTGGTATTTTTCAATCTGGAAATCACTCCATTTATTACCTACCGTCTTGATTTTTTTACCTGTTGTTTTTGACACGTACTGTTCATTTTCAGGTAATTCTTTTTTATCATCAACGTAAAGCGAGATCAATACCACGTCTTCTTTAAGTATACTTAAAACTGTAGCCTCAGACCATACGTAGTCTTCCATTTTCCGGCAATTTACACAGGCGAAACCGGTAAAATCCAACAACACGGGTTTATTGTTCTCTTTAGCATAAGCCATTCCCTTCTCATAGTCTTTAAAAGCTACGATGCCGTGCGGTCCTTCTTCAGCTCCTTCAGGAATTGCTGTTTCAGCAATCTTACCTCCTTTTCCTCCGCCAACTCCGTATGGACTTTCAGCATAGGTCATCGGTGGCGGGAACCCTGAAATCAGTTTTAAAGGCGCGCCCCATAATCCCGGTACGAGGTAAATGGTAAATATGGAAACAATAAGTGCCATAAATAGTCTGCCTACTGATATTTTATCAATTTTAGAATCGTGCGGCAACTGGATTTTACCGAAAAGATAAATGGCCCATGCTGCAAAAACGGCAATCCATATTGCAAGGAACAATTCTCTCTGTAACCAATGTTTCTGTAAAACAAGGTCTGCGTTTGAAAGGAATTTGAAGGCCAGTGCCAACTCCAGGAATCCAAGCGACACCTTTACCGTATTCATCCAACCTCCTGATCGTGGCATGGAATTCAACCAGCCAGGGAACATAGCAAACAACATAAAAGGCAAAGCCAGTGCAAGTGAAAAACCGAACATTCCGATCAAAGGAGCCATTCCTCCTTTAGAAGCGGCTTCAACTAACAGGGTTCCGACAATAGGTCCTGTACAAGAGAACGAAACAATAGCCAGTGCCAGTGCCATAAAGAAAATTCCGACAAAACCACCTCTGTCGGCCTGACGGTCCACTTTGTTTGCCCAGGAGTTCGGCAACATGATTTCAAAAGCTCCCAAAAAGGAAGAAGCAAATACGATGAGTAAAACAAAGAAGATAATGTTAAACCAAATATTTGTAGATAAGGCGTTTAAGGCATCAGCTCCGAAAATCTTCGTTACGATGAACCCCAATAAAACGTAAATAACAATGATTGATAATCCGTAGATTACGGCATTTTTAATTCCTTTGGCACGTGATTTACTTTGTTTTGTAAAGAAACTAACCGTCATCGGGATCATGGGAAAAACACAAGGTGTAAGCAATGCCGCAAAACCTGAAAAGAACGCGATGATAAAAATGGAAAGCAATCCTTTTTTTTCTGCCTTTTTATCGACCTTCACATTTGCCGCGGGCTCTGCTTTTTTCAACGAATCATTCTCAACGGAAGGCGTAGCGGCAACATCTTCAAAATTCTGTACTTCCTTTGATGAAACCGTAGCCAGATCAAAAACAAAATATTTGTTCAACTGAATACACATTTCGATGCATGCCTGGTACGACAATTCCAATTGAATAGTTTGTACTTTAGGATTTGTAATTTTAATATTGTGTGTAAAATGAGCCTCTTTTGCAAAATAATATTCGTCTATTCCAAAAATATCATTAAACGTTTTTTTATACTCACTTTCTTTTGCTTTGCCTACAGGTTCATAATTTCCCTGAGCATTATTGTAAATAAATTCCAGGGGCTGCGCTCCACCCTCCGGCGTAAACTGGGAATACATGTGCCATTCCCCTTCAATTGTGGCATCAAGTTTAATCTGATATTCCGTGTCCGAAATTTTTTCGATACTCGACTTCCATTTTACAGGATCCTGTACTTGTGAAAACCCTAACAGGGTTACGAAAAGTCCCAGTACTGTGAGTAAATTTCTCATTGGTTTAAAGTTATTAGATAGGTTTGTTGATTACTATTCGTTATTTTAAAACGATCATCTGCCCTTAAACCTACGAGCCAGATGATCTTTTCATCTCCGTTTACTAAAATCCAGACCTCTTCTTTCTGGAATTTCGAGAGTTTTTCATCTTTGAAAAATTTTGAAACTTTTTTCATTCCTTCAAAACCGAAAGGCTGAAAAACATCCCCTGTTTTTTTCTTTCTTACCAGAAGAGGCCATTTTAATAAATTCGAATTTACGAAAATACTGTTTTTATCGGACTTGGCATTCGCTCCTTCAACTTCTGAAATATTTATAAAAAAAGGCAGTTTTACCACATCATTAATATCATTAATATAATATTCTTTGCTATTAACAATAAAATTATCAACAATCTGCAACTCACCTCTGTTTTTCAGAATCGTATATTTAGCATTTTTTAACACACTTCCTGTTTCGGAAAGGATTATTTTTTTAATTTCTTCAGAAGATTCAAATCCGAAATCTTTAAAAAAAAGATTCAGATAGGCTGTTTCATTAGCATACTCTGAAACTTTATTCAGGTCTAATACCGTGATTTGAGCTTCCTTACGCACACACTCTTTTTTAAAAAGAGCTAAGGCATCTTCAGCAACGGACTTTGTTTGCTTCAAATAATTTATCGTATGCTGAAAAGATCTCATAAAATGACTGTTCTCCTGCTTTAAAACCGGAACAACCAGATGGCGCATCTTATTGCGAAGGTACTTTACAGAACTGTTCGATGCGTCTTCCCTCCACCGGACTCCTTCCGAGTTAGCGTAGGAAAGAATCTCCTCCCTTGAAAACAGCAATAAAGGACGAACAACATCCTCATTTTTTTGGGGAATTCCGGTAAGTCCGTCAATTCCCGTCCCCCGTGTAAAATTGATGAGAAACGTTTCAACCTGGTCATCCAGGTGATGAGCTGTCACAATGCATTCGCACTGTTGTTCTCTTCTCAAAACGCGGAACCATTCATAACGAAGCCTGCGTGCCGACATCTGAACGGAACCTCCGTGTTTTGCCATATAGCCCGATGTATCAAACCGTTGGATAAAAAGCGGGATTTTATGATCCGAACAATAGGTTCGTACCAGTTGTTCATCCTGATCGCTTTCATCACCTCTTAACTGAAAATTACAGTGGGCCACACAAAAATCCAGCCTTAACTGCCGGAACAGATCCAAAAGCACCATACTGTCCACGCCGCCACTTACAGCTATGAGCGTTTTAGCATTTAAAAGTTCCGGCAGCTGCTCTTCTATATGTTGTTTAAACTGTTTTAACATCCTTCCAATACCTTTTTCATTGCCGCTGATTTTAAAAGACATTCGCGGTATTCATCTTCTTCATTCGCGTTTATGGTAATGGCGCTTCCTACGCTGAATGAAACGTATCCGGACGGTTTGTGATACAGAATAGAGCGGATGATAACATTAAAATCAAAATTGTTCTCCGGATCAAAATACCCGATTGCCCCGCTGTATAAACCCCGTTTCGTTTTTTCCACCTTTTCAATAATCTGCATAGCCGAATGTTTCGGTGCTCCGGTCATGCTGCCCATTGGAAACGTACTTCGGATCACTTCTACAGGATTTATATTTTCGGGAACCGTTGAAGCTATTGTTGAGATCATCTGGTGAACCTGCTTAAAAGAATAGATACCGAAAAGTTCTTCCACCTGTACCGAGCCTCTCACAGCCGTTTTAGAAAGATCATTACGTACCAGGTCTACGATCATTACATTTTCAGACCGCTCCTTTTCATTAACGAACAACGCTTCTTTTAACTTTTCGTCTTCCTCTTGTGTTATACCTCTTTTGGCAGTTCCTTTTATAGGTTGCGACACAACCTTAGTGCCTGTTTTTTTTAAATACCGTTCCGGTGAAGCCGACATGAGGTAATGCTGGTTGAATTTTCCGAAAGAAGCAAAAGGCGGTTCTGAAATTTCATTTAATTTCCAGTAAACAGCCTCGGGTTCTATATTTGCAGCTTCTGCAAAAAATTCAATGCAATAGTTGGCTTCATAAATATCACCTCTTCTAATATGGTTCATCATCGTACGGAAGCCTTTGATATAGTCGTCAAATGAAACCCTGCTCTGTATCTTAAGTCCGGTTTTATAAGATGCATTTATGTCTACAGACATAATTTCTGCAAAATCCGATGCTATTTCGTCCTCACACATGGACAGATATTCAAAGCGCAGGATTCCTTCTTCAATAAAAATAATTTTCTTAGGCTGAAAAAAGAAAAGGTCCGGAAATCCCAGTCCGTCAAAATTCTCAGAATGTAATTTTTCTATATCGTTTTTAAGATCATATCCCAGATAACCGAATAGCCAGTCTCTGGTCTGAGACTGGTATTGCTGCAATTGATTAAAGGCATCGGAATAATCGGTCTGCAAAAGAGTAAAGGCATCAAAAGCCAAAACAGCTTCGCAGGAACTGTATCTGGCTTTGTGTAAATTGCTGTCTAAAAAAACAACTTCCCGGAACTGTTGTGCCCATTGAAGGAGCCGCTTTTTTGTGTATTGCAGATCGTCAATGGCATATGTTTGAGAAATACGTTTCATTAACTTTTTAAAATATGCTGAATTTTCTGTTTGATTTCGCTGAGGAATTCTTCATTCCTAATCTGCTGGGTTTCCTTATCAAAATTTTCAGAAAAAGAAGGAAAAGCAAAACTTTCAAATGTTTCACATCCAAAACGCTGTACCAGTTTCTGCAGGCTTTCGTTAGCTCCCAAACCTCCCCTTCTTCCTTCGGATGTACTGAGTATAAAAACCTTTTTATTTTCAAGAAACTTTAATTCTATACGCGATAACCAGTCGAGTATATTCTTGAAAAAGGCAGAAAGGTTCTGGTTATGTTCGTTCGTGGTAATGAAGATATGCTTAAAGTCATCAAGCTGCTGTTTCAGAAAAACGATGCCTTCAGGAGACTTGATCACACGTTCAAGATCTTCACTGAATAAAGGGATGTCCAACCTTTTTAAATCGATAAAGGTATGGGCAAGTCCCAGTTCTTTTAAAACGGCTTTTGTAAGCTGTTCGTTGATCGACTTTGATGAATTACTTCCTACAAATACTAACATAATGCTTATTTTTAGTCTTCTTCTACCACTTCATGGTTACTTGAATAATTGCGCCATCTCTCTATACATCGCACCATATCATCGGGCAATACGGTATCAAAGCGCATAAATTCGTTCTTTACAGGATGCATAAACCCTAATGTTTTCGCATGAAGGGCCTGTCTTGGTAAAACCTTAAAAGTATTCTCTACAAACTGTTTATATTTTGTAAAGGTTGTTCCTTTTAAAATAAGATGCCCTCCATAACGTTCATCATTAAACAGGGTATGTCCTATTGCCTTCATATGAACACGGATCTGGTGAGTCCGTCCTGTTTCAAGCCTGCAGGAAACCAACGTTACATACCCCAGACGTTCCAGTACCTTATAATGTGTTACGGCGTATTTGGCTCCGTTTGAATCATCCGGGTAAGAGGCCATCTGCATACGGTCAACCTTATGACGCCCTATGTAGCTTTCTATGGTTCCTTCATCTTCCTGCACATTTCCCCATACCAGTGCCACGTATTCGCGTTCTGTTGACTTTTCGGCAAACTGCTTCTGCAGCTCACTCATGGTCCAGTCCGTTTTTGCAACAACGAGCAATCCGGTGGTATCTTTGTCAATGCGATGGACAAGCCCCGGGCGTTCCGAACTGTTCAAAGGCAGATTTTCAAAATGGTACGCCAGTGCATTCACCAGCGTGCCGGTATAGTTCCCATGCCCCGGATGCACTACCAAACCTGCAGGTTTATTGATCACCAGAAGATCGTCATCTTCGTACACAATATTCAGCGGAATGTCCTCCGGAATGATGACGTTTTCGAATGGAGGCTGTTCCATTAAAACACGTACCACATCATTCGCCTTTACTTTATGGTTTGATTTTACCGGAATATCGTTTATGAAAATATTACCGTTTTCAGCAGCCTTCTGGATTTTATTACGCGTTGCGTTTTCAACAAGGTTCATCAAGAATTTGTCAACTCTTAATGGAGCCTGACCTTTTCCGGCCTCGAACCTGTAATGTTCGTATAATTCTTCGTCTATAAAATTACTATCTTCTGTCATTCATTAAAATATTGAATCAATTGCAGGTGCTACATCTTCGTACATTTCACCTAAAGAATCTGCATCCGGTTTGTACCCCAGCATCCCATCTCCCAAAATAAGATCGATCTTAGAATTTTTCAGCACTTTATCACCTGCACGCAGGATCCGTCCATTCTGTTCAATTCTCAAAACAACATCCTTGGCGAAATCCGGCTCGTATTTTGTCTGTCCTTTTACAAGCCCCAAAGATTCCAGAATGGCAATAGAATGGCGCAGCGTTCTTCCGTCAAGATTAGGCAGACGAACCGAAGAATATCCCGGAGCGTTAATTTTAACGTAGATCTTACGTCCCTGTTTTACGGCAGCATCAGCTTTGGGATCCTGAGACGAAATAGTCAATGGCGGATATTTAGGGTCGAAATCCACCGTATCGATGATGATGATTTCAAAGCCGTTTTCCGCCACAAGGTCCATGGCTTTTTCTGCTTTCATCTTTTTAAGATCGGGCACCTTTATTTCATCACCATGGCGCGTATAAATGTTTAAGAACTGTAAGCTTCCGAACATCAGCAGTGCTATGACTACAAGGGCACCAAATAGTGAAAAAACAAACTGTCTACTTTTTAAAAAAGAGGTAAAACTCATATCGTTATTTATTTTAGCAAAGTTATCAATTATGTTAGGTGTATTTTCATAAATTTGTTCAAAAGAACCGAATACACCGTACAAAAATAAAATATAAAAATACATTATTAAATGAAAAATGTAGCAATTATTATGGGAGGATATTCCAGCGAATATAAAATATCCCTGAAAAGCGGCGAAGTTGTTTATAATCATTTAGATAAAACAAAATATAATCTGTACAAAATACATATCCTTGAAGAAGGATGGTTTTACGTAGACGAAAACAACCAACGTGTTGCAGTCGATAAAAATGATTTTTCAGTTCTCATTAACGGGCAAAAGGTCATTTTTGATGTTGTTTTTAACGCCATTCACGGTACTCCGGGTGAAGACGGACTTATGCAGGCCTACCTGAAGCTTCTCAACATCCCGCAAACATCCTGTAATTATTATCAGTCTGCCCTTACCTTCAACAAGCGAGATATGCTTTCGGTATTGAAACCCTACGGCATTAAAACGGCTATTTCGTATTACCTTAACAAAGGCGACGCTATCCTAAAAGAGCAGATCATACAGCGTGTGGGACTTCCGTGTTTTGTAAAACCCAACAGATCGGGATCAAGTTTTGGTATTTCCATGGTAAAAGAAAGTGATGAGCTTGAAACAGCAATTGAAAGAGCTTATGAAGAGGACGATGAAATCATCATTGAAAGCTACCTTAAAGGAACAGAAGTTTCTGTAGGGGTGATCAAATACAAAAACGATACGGTAGTACTTCCGATCACCGAGATTGTTTCAGAAAACGACTTCTTTGATTACGAAGCAAAATATGAAGGAAAGTCAAGCGAAATTACTCCTGCCCGTATTTCAGAAGAAGAGAAAGAGAAAATAGAAGACGTTGCAAAACGTATCTACACCATCCTGAAAATGGACGGTTTTTCGCGTTCGGAATTTATCCTGGTCGGTGGAGAACCTTTCCTGCTCGAAATGAACACAGTTCCAGGCCTGACCACGGAAAGCATTTTACCGCAACAAGCCCGTGAAGCCGGAATTTCATTGCACGAATTATTTGACAATGCCATAGAAATGGCACTAAACAGGGGCCAATTTTAATGAAAAGAGCTGTATTCCCAGGATCCTTTGATCCCATTACAAACGGTCATGTAGACGTTATAAATCGTGCACTGCCCCTATTTGATGAGATCATTATTGCCATCGGAACCAATACCGACAAGAAATATATGTTTCCGTTGGATGACCGAAAAAAATTCATAGAAGAAACCTTTAAAGATGAACCTAAGGTTAAGGTGGATGTATACCAAGGACTTACCATTGATTACTGTAAGGAAAAAGAAGCTGACTTCTTATTGAGAGGCCTTCGAAATCCGGCAGATTTTGAATTCGAGAAGGCCATTGCGCATGCCAACAGGCTTGTTTCGGGTATTGAAACCGTATTTCTTCTAACGGCTGTAGATACCTCTTTTATCAGTTCAAGTATCGTACGGGACTTTATACGCAACAATGGAGATTACAGCCTGCTGGTACCGGCAGCCGTAAGAAAATAAAAAAAGCGATGGAAAACCATCGCTTTTTTTATTTAGAAAAAAGAAATTATCCTAAAACTTCTTTTACTTTTTTACCGATCTCAGCAGGAGAATCAACTACGTGAATTCCGCTTTCTCTCATGATGCGTTTTTTAGCTTCCGCTGTATCATCAGCTCCGCCAACGATTGCTCCGGCGTGTCCCATGGTACGTCCTTTAGGAGCTGTTTCACCTGCGATGAATCCAATAACCGGTTTTTTATTACCGTTTTCTTTGATCCAGCGTGCCGCATCTGCTTCCAACTGTCCTCCGATTTCACCTATCATGATGATAGCTTCAGTCTCAGGATCGTTCATTAATAATTCAACAGCCTCTTTCGTTGTAGTTCCGATGATTGGATCTCCCCCGATACCGATAGCTGTAGTGATTCCCAAACCTTGTTTTACAACCTGGTCTGCAGCCTCATATGTTAAAGTTCCCGATTTGGAAACGATACCTACTGTTCCTTTTTTGAAAACAAAACCTGGCATGATGCCAACTTTTGCTTCTCCCGGAGTGATTACTCCCGGGCAGTTAGGACCAACCAAACGACAGTTTTCTCTGTTTTTCACATAATTGTAAGCCGTTACCATATCTGCTACCGGAATACCTTCTGTAATACAGATGATCACTTTAATTCCAGCTTCAGCAGCTTCCATAATCGCATCAGCAGCGAAAGCCGGCGGTACGAAAATAATAGATGTATCTGCACCTGCTTTTTCAACAGCATCTTTTACCGTGTTAAATACAGGACGATCTAAGTGCATAGTTCCACCTTTTCCAGGAGTTACACCACCTACAACGTTAGTACCGTATTCAATCATTTGAGAAGCGTGGAAAGTTCCTTCGCTTCCTGTAAATCCTTGAACTATTATCTTAGAATCTTTGTTTACTAATACACTCATAACTTATAATCTCGTTTTTTGAATTATTCTACAAAAATAAGGGTTAGAAAATAATATTAAAACTTTTTAATTTAAATTTTCATTAATTCGCCAACTGGCTCATCTGAATTCCTTTGAAGAGTTTTCCGTTCCGGATTTCCCATACGGTGAAAAAGGTAGCCAGTACCAGTTCTTCTTCAGTATTTTCAAAGGTTCTAACATAATAGGTGTAACGGATCATTACTTTCTCTCCTTCACACATAATGTCGTGTACCTCTGCGCGCAAATCAAAATAAGAAAGTTTCAGATCTTTGGAAAGCGCCAGAAGATCGGCATGTTCCAGGAACAGATGTCCTTTTGAACTGTACCATTCCAACCGGATTTCATCATGAAAAATATCAAGACAATACGTTTTACTTAGAATTCCTGCGGATTCATAAAATTTTCTGACCAATTCCAATGCGCTATCCATTATACTTTACTTTACAATATTTTTAATTTTCGCCATGTGCTTATAATACTCCCTTGCTTCTTCAGCAGGTATTCCGAAATACGTTTTATTTCCTTTCAGGCTTTTAGAAACACCGGCTTTGGCAAGGATGACCGCTCCCTGTTCAATTAAGATGCCGCTTGTGGTACCTGCCTGCCCCCATAGGGTAACATGATCTTCAATTACCACGCATCCGGCAATTCCGCACTGAGCAGCGATCAGACACATTTCACCTATTACGGTATCATGGCCTATGTGTACCTGGTTGTCAATCTTGGTCCCCTTTTTTATTACCGTATCACCGGTAACCCCCCTGTCAATGGTGCATAACGCCCCAAGTGTAACACCGTCCTCAATCCTGACACCTCCACACGAGATAAGCGGATCAAAGAACTCCGTTCTCTTCTTAAAATAAAAAGCATCGGCACCTAAAACAGTCCCTGCATGAATGACAACATTATCACCTATGACCGTATAATCATTTAATACCACATTCGCGTGGATGATGCAGTTCTTACCGATTTTTACATGATTTCCTACGAATACATTGGGCTGTAATACAGTTCCTTCCCCAATCTCTGCCGAATCGGAAACATTCGAACGGGATGTCTGGAACGGACGGAAATATACCGATAATTTATTAAAATCCCTGAAAGGATCGCCGGAAATGAGCAATGCCTTCCCTTCCGGACATTCCACATCCTTATTGATTAAAATAACCGTAGCATTCGAATTCAATGCTTTATCATAATATTTGGGATGATCTACAAAAACGATCTCTCCCTGCTGAACTACATGGATTTCGTTCATTCCTAAAACAGGAAAATCAGGTGCTCCTACAAAGGAACATCCGATTATTTCTGCAATATTTTCTAGTGTATATGTTTTAGGGAACCTCATGTATCCTTATTTCATTCTTTCGATATAGCTTCCTGTAGCTGTATCTATTTTAATTTTATCGCCTTCATTGATGAAAAGCGGTACGTTTACCTGGGCTCCGGTTTCAACAGTCGCAGGTTTTGTCGCGTTTGTAGCCGTGTTTCCTTTAACACCTGGCTCCGTATAGGTAACTTCCAATACAATTGACGCGGGCATATCTACCGATAACGGAGAATCTGTTTCCGTGTTGATCTGAACCATTACATTTGTTCCTTCCTTCAAAAGTTCCGGAGCATCCAGAATATTTTTATCAAGGGTGATCTGTTCAAATGTTTCCGTGTTCATAAAATGGTAATCACTTCCTTCGTTGTACAAATATTGGAATGTATGTGTTTCTACACGTACTACATCAATTTTGTGTCCTGCCGAAAAAGTATTATCCAACGTTTTCCCCGTAGTTACACTTTTCATTTTTGTTCTTACGAAAGCCGGACCTTTTCCAGGTTTAACATGTAAAAATTCTACAATCTTAAAGATATCGTTGTTGTATTTAATACACAAACCATTTCTAATATCTGAAGTACTTGCCATAAAATTCTATTTAATTATTTCTATTAATAAACTCCTGTATATCCCTTCATAATTCCTCGGGATGAATTTCTTACAAAGTGAATGATCTCATCACGCTCCGGTGTCGCCGCCATTTCAGCTTCTATGATGTCCAGAGCCTGAGAGTTGTTGTAATTTTTTTGATATAAGGTTCTGTAAATATCCTGTATTTCGCGGATTTTTTCAGAAGAAAACCCTCTTCTTCTCAATCCTACAGAATTAATCCCTACATACGAAAGCGGTTCTTTTGCTGCTTTTGTAAAAGGAGGAACATCCTTACGTACCAATGAACCTCCGGATATCATTGAATGATCGCCAATGGTAATAAACTGGTGAACGGCTGCCAGACCTCCGATTACGGCAAAATTACCAACGGTAACATGGCCTGCCAATGCTACACTGTTTGCGATAACCACGTTATTACCTACCATGCAGTCGTGTGCCACGTGTGCATACGCCATAATAAGGCAGTTATTTCCTACCTGGGTCTGACCTGATGCTGCAGTACCACGGTTAATCGTAACACATTCACGTATTGTAGTATTGTCTCCGATTACGGCCGTAGATTCTTCGCCTCCGAATTTCAGATCTTGGGGAACCGCAGAAATAACTGCTCCGGGAAAAATTGTACAATTCTTTCCGATTCGTGCACCTGACATAATGGTAACATTCGATCCTATCCAAGTACCTTCGCCAATTTCAACATTATTATGAATGGTTGAAAAAGGTTCAATCACCACATTTTTAGCTATTTTTGCTCCGGGATGAACGTATGCTAAAGGTTGATTCATTTTTATAAACTATTAATTACTACTTTGCTTTTACTATTTGCGCCATCAATTCAGCTTCCGTCGCAATTTTTCCATTAGCATAGGCTACGGCCTGCATATGGCAGATGCCACGCCGGATAGGACTTATTAAATCCAGTTTGAAAATCAGCGTATCTCCGGGCAATACCTGTTGTTTGAAACGCACATTGTCAATCTTCATAAAATAAGTAAGATAATTCTCCGGATCCGGTACGGTGCTCAAAGCAAGGATACCCCCTGTCTGCGCCATGGCCTCAATAATAAGTACCCCGGGCATAACCGGTGCTCCCGGGAAATGTCCCTGAAAAAACCCTTCGTTCATCGTAACATTTTTCATTCCTACAACATGAGAACCGGATAATTCCAGTATTCTGTCTACAAGCAGGAACGGGTAACGGTGCGGCAACATTGCCATGATTTTGGTCACATCCATCAACGGCTCTTTCGTAAGGTCGAAAACCGGAACCTGATTTCTGCGTTCTGCCTTGATCATTTTCGACATTTTTTTGGCAAATTGCGTATTAACGAAATGTCCGGGTTTGTTTGCGATAACCTTACCGCGTATCCTTGTTCCGATAAGAGCAAGATCACCTATTACATCAAGCAGTTTATGACGGGCCGCTTCGTTCGGATAATGCAATGTTAAATTATTCAGTATGCCGTTTGGTTTAACGGCAATATCGTCTTTTCCGAAAGCTACCTTCAAACGTTGAAGAGTATCTTCCGAAATTTCCTTGTCTACATATACTATGGCATTGTTTAAATCACCACCTTTGATTAAGCCATGAGCCAGTAAGGTTTCAATTTCATGTAAAAAGCTGAAGGTACGTGCTTCTGAAATTTCCTTTTTAAAATCTCCCATGCTTTTGAGCGTGGCATTCTGAGTTCCAAGCACTTTGGTTCCGAAATCCACCATGGTGGTTACCTGGTACTCGTCAGCCGGCATTACAATGATTTCACTTCCGGTTCTTTCATCAACATAAGAAATAACCTCCTTAACGATGTATTCTTTACGTTCTGCATCCTGTTCAACCACCCCGCATTTATCAATAGCTTCCACAAAATACTTGGAAGATCCGTCCATGATCGGTGGCTCGGAAGAATTCAATTCAATAATCACGTTGTCCAGATCACACCCGACAAAGGCTGCCAGTACGTGTTCCGTTGTGTGCAATTGTACACCTTTGTGCTCCAAATTTGTTCCACGTTCTGTTGAAACAACATAAGTTGCATCAGCTTCGATAACAGGGCTTCCCGGTAAATCTACTCGCACGAAGGTGAATCCATTATTGACAGGTGCCGGCTTGAACGTCATCGTGACATTTTGCCCCGTATGCAATCCGACTCCTACAATAGTAACTTCTTCTGCGATGGTTTTTTGTTTAACCATAACTTTTTCTAACTTATATATTATTGTTTACTGACTTTTTTAAATCTTCAAGATCTTTGACGATAGCCGGCAGTTTCTTGAAATAAATGTATGATTTCGAAAAATCATGGTAAGGCATTGCAGGCGAGCCCTGGATCATTTCACCATCAGCTACATTTCTGCTTACACCGGCCTGAGCCTGTATACGCACATTGTTCCCTATTGTAATATGCCCTACAATTCCTACCTGCCCGCCTATGATACAGTTTTTTCCAACCTTGGTAGAACCGGCAACGCCTGTTTGAGATGCGATGACCGTATTTTCCCCTATCTCCACATTATGTGCAATCTGAATCTGATTGTCGAGCTTTACACCTTTTCTTATAACAGTTGATCCCAATGTTGCCCTGTCAATGGTAGTACACGATCCGATTTCCACGTGGTCCTCTATCACGACATTTCCGATCTGCGGGATTTTGGCATACGTTCCGTCTTCATTGGGTGCAAAACCAAAGCCGTCAGAACCTATGATAGATCCGGAATGAATAACGCACTTAGTCCCGATAACCGTCTCAGAATATATTCTGACCCCGGCAAACAGCACCGTATCATCTCCGATTACCACATTGTCCCCTATAAAAGAATTAGGATAAATTTTTACATTATTCCCGATCTTTGTATTCTTACCCACATAAGAAAAGCTTCCCAGGTAAAGATCAGATCCGTATTCAACGCCTTCCGAAATAACGGAAGGTTGTTCTATACCTGATTTCATCAGCTTTATCTGGTTGGCATATTCCAACAGCATTGTAAATGCCTTATAGGAGTCTTCTACCTGAATCATTGTTGCTTTAACTTCATGTAAAGGTTCAAAATTCCTGTTGACAATTACAACGGATGCATTGGTAGAATACAGATAGTTATTGTATTTTGAATTAGACAGAAAAGTAACAGATCCTTCATCGCCTTCTTCGATTTTGGATAGTTTATATACCTCAACTGCAGAATCACCAATGACTGTTCCACTCAATACATCTGCTATTTGTTTTGCCGTAATTTTCATTTAAATACAAAAATATTAAATTTTAATCAACTTTGTGAATGCTTTTCGGATAGCATATAAAGTATTTGTAAACAGGCTCCGATAAAGCCTTTAAATTATACTGGTCTGATGCCTCCAGTACATCGATGATTTCCTTATTTTTCGTAAAGATACGGATGGGCTCCGCCTTAAGATCATAAGCCTGGTTTTTAAGCTTGTCACCGAAAACAAAATAATCCGCTTCTTCCTCCTTTACCTTCAATTCCTGTCTGCATACATTTCGGAAATATTCCAATCTGGAATTCAGGTCTGATTTTGACACGAGCGCCACATGGAACAGCTTCCTGTTTACAATTGCGTTACTCAGATAAGACAGCACTCTATCTGGATGGAACTGCCAGTTTTTTAAGGCAATGACGATATCGGCATCATCCAGCAGCGAAAAATTCATTAAAGCCGCTTCGGTGAACCCTTCTTTTGAAACGTTATTTTCCAGAAAATATTTCAATGCATTGCTCGCGGGAAGATCTTCTCCATTAAGAACCAGTTGCTTTGCCCGTTTCAGAATCTTCGAAAGCAGCAGTTCTGCCCCTACACTTGTTTTATGCAGGTAACACTGCCAGTACATAAGCCTGCGCGCAACGAGAAACTTCTCAACAGAATAAATCCCCTTTTCTTCCACTACAAGCAAATCGTTGTGAACGTTGATCATCTGTACCAAACGTTCCGAATTGATGTTTCCTTCTGCAACACCGCTGTAAAAACTATCTCGCTTCAAATAATCCATCCGGTCCATATCCATTTGGGATGAGATAAGCTGGATCATAAATTTACGGTGGTAATTTCCTTTGAAGATTTCAATGGCCAGCGAAAGCTTTCCTTCAAACTCCTTATTAAGAGCCTGCATAAACAAAAGGGAAATGTCTTCGTGCTGTACGTTTTCCACTATACTGTGCTCCATCGCATGCGAAAAGGGCCCGTGACCAATATCGTGCAACAGGATGGCAATGTAAAGTGCTTCCTCTTCTTCTTTCGATATTTCAACATTTTTAAAACGCAATACCTGTACGGCCTTCTGCATCATATGCATACAGCCCAAAGCATGATGAAAACGGGTATGTTCTGCACCAGGGTACACCAGAGACGACAACCCCATTTGCTTTATACGGCGCAGACGCTGAAAAAACGGATGCTGTATTAAATCGTATAACAATGTAGAAGGTATGGTTATAAAACCATAAATAGGATCGTTTAAAATTTTGAGTTTGTTTTCTGTCGTCAAAACTTTTGAATTGAAATAACGAGCAAAGATAATTATTTTATGAAAAGAAAAATGCACTTTCTGTTTGTTGAAAGTGCATTTTTTCAGATTATTTTAAAAAGTATAACTGTTTAAAAAAGCAATGCTTTTCTGAATGTCGTAATGCAGGATGCGGTCTTCTTCTACCACGGGAACTTCCTCTCTGTAAGTTGCCACAAAATTTTCAAGGAATGCGCTTGATTTTAAAGGCTTTCTGAATTCGAGTGCCTGTGTACCATTGAACAATTCAATTGCGAGTATTCTTTCAAGGTTCTCGACAATTTTAAGCGTTTTGGTTGCCGCATTTGCCCCCATACTCACATGGTCCTCCTGTCCGTTACTCGACACGATACTGTCAATACTTGCCGGTGTAGCAAACTGTTTGTTCTGGCTTACAATACTTGCAGCGGTATATTGCGGAATCATAAATCCTGAATTAAGTCCCGGATTATTTACAAGGAAAGGCGGTAAACCACGTAATCCTGAAATAAGCTGGTAGGTTCTGCGTTCTGAAATATTTCCAAGCTCGGCCAAAGCAATTCCTAAAAAGTCAAGAGCCAGGGCCAGGGGTTGTCCATGGAAATTTCCGCCCGAAACAATAAGATCCTCATCAACAAAGATATTAGGATTATCGGTAACGGAATTAATTTCTGTTTTGAAAACCTTCTCAACATATTCGATCGTATCCTTGGATGCTCCGTGTACCTGTGGAATACAACGGAATGAATACGGATCCTGAACATGCTTTTTCGGTTGTTGGATAAGCTCGCTGCCCTCAAGTATTTCTGTAAGATAGGCCGCAGTATTCACCTGACCTTTGTGCGGACGTACCATATGGATCAATTTATTAAACGGATCTATCCTTCCGTCAAATCCTTCCAGGGATACCGCCCCGATAACATCGGCCAACCTGCTTAATTTTGCAGATTTAATCAATATATAGGCGCCATAGGAACTCATAAACTGCGTACCGTTCAATAAAGCAAGTCCTTCTTTTGATTTCAGCGTGATAACACCCCATTTCATATCTGAAAGCATCTGTGCCGCTGCAACTTTTTTTCCGTTCACCACCACTTCTCCTTCACCAATAAGCGGCAGACAAAGGTGTGCCAGTGGAGCAAGATCGCCCGAAGCTCCTAATGATCCCTGTGTATACACAACCGGGAGGATGTCGTTGTTGTAAAAATCGATAAGGCGCTCTACCGTGGCAAGCTGAACTCCTGAATTTCCATAACTCAATGATTTTATCTTCAGCAACAACATAATCTTCACTATTTCGGAAGGCACTTCATCGCCCGTACCGCAGGCGTGGGACTTCATAAGGTTTTCCTGTAATGTTGTGAGGTTTTCAGAAGATATCTTAACATTGTACAACGATCCGAACCCCGTATTGATTCCATAAATGGGGTTGGTTTCCGACTGCATTTTATTGTCGAGATATTCCCTGCATTTGTTGATATTGGCTATGGCTTCTTCAGATAATGCTAAGGTATATCTTTCTGTAACAATCTTGTTAAGTTCTTCTAAACTCAGCGTATTGTTACTGATATAATAAGTAACTGGCATGATAACATTTTTGATTAGGTTCCAAAATTCCTGAAACTATTCTACATTTCAAAATTTTAGGTCAAATTATCTCGTAAAAACCCATTTTGTATCAGTAGACAACCCCGCATCGAAACGATAATTTTCTACATTAAAATTTTTAAGATCCTCCACATTCTCTATAAAATTATCAGCCATATACCGCACCATAAGGCCACGGGCGCGTTTTGCAAAAAAGCTGATCATCTTAAGATTTCCGTCCTTATAATCTTTAAATTCAGGCGTTATAACCCTTGCCTTTATCTTTTTTACATCCACAACTCCAAAATATTCGTTACTTGCAAGATTTACCAGCACATCCCCTTTCTTAGCTCCCTTATTCAATGAAGCCGTAACGGTTTCTTTCCAGAAATCATATAAATCCTTCTTGTCTTCTACCTGAAGCTTAGTACCCATTTCCAACCTGTATGCCTCTATGGCATCCAGGGGCTTCAAAGAACCATAAAGTCCTGAAAGTATCCGGAGATGATCCTGCAGGTAAAGCATTCCCTCTTCTGATAAAGTATAAGCATCCAACCCTGCATAAACATCCCCGTTAAAAGCAAATACGGCCTGTCGGACTGCCGGTCCCAGTTCGTTGAGCCGGAATTTTCTAGACTGATTTCGCTGCCAGTTCAAGTCGGAGAGCTTGTCCGAAATGTTCATAAGTTTTCCGATTTCGTCCGGAGATAAGCTTTTCAGTACTTTATGAACTTCTTTACTTTGTTTTATAAAAGAAGGTTTTGTGTGTGCCGCCAATGGTAATTCTGTTTCGAAATCCAGGGATTTCGCAGGAGATATCACTACTTTCATCATTGATTTTTTTCAAATTTAAGTTTTATCCTTTTAAATCTTTCTTTTTAGGTATTGTTAATTGTTATCACCACATCAAGGAATCCGATGCCCCATAACTCTTAAAGCTACATATTTCAGTAATTGGAGGCCGTCCCGTTTTTCCTTGGGAAGTACTTCTGCCACAATACCCTCTTTTTCCTGCTTCAGTTGGTACGAAAAAGCGAACTGCACCTGCGTTCCTTTCTTTTTTAAAAGACCGAAACGAAGATCGTTAAACACCAGCCCTTTTGAGTTCCGGGTTATAACATATTGTCCTTCGCAAATTTCCTTTAAACGGCTGATATTCTTATCTTTCATATGTTCAATAAGATGTTTGTTCTGCGGGAAATAGTAAAATACCATCGGTCCTTTATCCCACAAGGATCGGTCTGACACATAAAAACCATCAGATGTCTGCAGGATAACATTCCATAAAATGCTGTTTGAAAATGTAGGTTTAACCGTAGCATTCAACAGTTCAGACTGCGGTTTATATGCATAAAACTGCCTTTCCACCCTTTTTTTGATGATCTGCTGTGCAGCAAGTCCCCATAGCAGATATAAGGTACTCAAAAGAATACCGGCAGCTGTAAAAATGCGTTTTTGCTTCCTTAATCCTAAACAGACCCCGGCCAGTAATGGTAAGGTATAGAAAAGATCAACGACAAATACGGACTTTAATGCAATTTTTTTCGGATAGGGCCATAAAATCTGTGTTCCCCAGGTAGTGAAGATGTCAAGAAGAGAATGTGTTGCAAGTATGGTAAAAACAATAAGACCGAGATGGACTGCTTTAACAGATTTAAATTTGTTCTTTACAAACAAGGTAGTGAGCCAGCTCATCAGAACAAAGAAAATGAGGGAATGGGAAAATCCCCTGTGTAATTCTACTTCGGTAAGAGGATCACGGAACAGCTTTGCCAGCAAAACGTCCAAATCCGGTAATGTTCCCATCACGGCTCCCAGAACAACCGTTTTCCGAATGCTTACTTTACTCCCTAATCCTATGTGCGCAACAGCAATCCCTAATACGATCTGCGTAAATGAATCCATAAAAAAACTGCTCATTTAGGAATGAGCAGTTCAAAAATACAATATTATTTTAATTATAAATCTTTAAAGATGGTATGCATTAAACGCTTCTTGTCGTTGATGCTTTCTTCTAAGGAGATCATCGATTCTGTTCTGTAAACTCCGTCGATATCATCAATCATAAAGATAACTTCTTTAGCATGACGTGTATTTTTAGCACGTATTTTACAGAAAATATTGAATTTCCCTGTTGTAACGTGTGCTACAGTAACAAATGGAATTTCGTTAATACGTTCCAGTACAAATTTGGTCTGAGATGTATTATGTAAAAAGATCCCTACATAAGCGATGAAAGAATATCCCAGCTTTTCATAATCAAGCGTCAGGGAAGACCCCTGGATGATACCTGCATCTTCCATCTTTTTTACACGTACATGAACTGTACCGGCAGAAATCAGCAATTTTTTTGCGATATCTGTGAACGGCACTCTCGTATTATCAATCAACATATCTAATATTTGATGATCAATTTCATCTAATCGAAATTTACTCATAACAACTTTTTATCTATTATTTATTTTTAATTGTGCCAACAAAAGTACAATGAAAAATTAATAAAAATGTCGCGAAACTTATTTTTTTTTCACATTTTAGCAAAGCATTAACATCTAACAATCGAAAAGCAAGGGATTACGAGATTTCTTTAATCAAATTTTGAATATCTTTTTCATTGTTGATTTCTAATCCACTGAAATTTAAAACAATGTGGCCGTATTTATAGTCCGGGGCGGAAATGAAATCCAAGACGGGAATAAACTGGATTTGCCCATTTATTAACGATTCCTTAAAAAGAACAGGCAGTTTTTTATGTTTTTTAAATTCTTCATCTGTAGTATGATGATTTTCTATGATAATATCAACAAAGTTTTTTTCATTTTCAGGAATTGCAAAATAATCTTCAAGCTTAAATTTCCGGTAAGATCCGGTTATAATGCTGTCCAGTAAAACACAAAGGCTTTCCGATATAATATCGCGGGTCATATCCCTGTGGTAATCGTTCTGAAAATGCCCTGCTTCAAATAAGATCGTAGGCACATTTAAATAGGTAAACATATCGCCTATACAGTTTATATTGAAAGCATCATCAAAACGTCCGATCTGGTTAGGAATTCTTTCTTTTAATACCTCATGCATGCCGGCTATGAGCTGCATGGCAAAAAAACGGGTATCGTTTACCGAACATTCATCATTATAGGAAGGCGCCAGAAAAGAAACCGTGGCCGGGTATTCTTCCGGTCCTGCCGAAAAAATGGTGCGCTGATCATGCATATTCAGAGCCAAGTGCGGTTTAAATTCATCAAAAGTCTTACGCAATATTTTAGATTCTGGCTGTGAAAGGTCATAAGAATCCCTGTTCAGATCCACAGCATTTGCATTTACCCTTGTATACGCTTCAGCCCCGTCGGGGTTAAGAATAGGAATAAAGCAGAAAGTAAAATAGTCAAGCCAATGATCTTTCTGCTTATTATTCATCGCATTCATCAGGTCAAGAACGGCTTTTGTTGTGGTGGATTCGTTCCCGTGCATTTGCGACCATAGCAGAACTCTGAAACTTCCCTTGCCAAAATTGATGCTGTATACAGGTTTGTCCTTCACACTTTTTCCAATGATATCTACTTTAAAAATTGCAGGTTCCAATGTTTTTAGAAACTCTTCTAGATGCGTATTCGTCAGATACCGCCCATGAATGTTCTGTAATTTAAACTCATTCATTTTGTATTCTTTTATTGTTTCAAAGATACACGCTAATCAATTTATTTAAAAACTATTCCTTCCTTTTTAAATTATGCCTTTTCCAGCCGTTGAAAGACCGACGACAAGTTTACAAATGTAAATTTACATTTGTAAACTAAAAATATTCTTCTTTTTAAAATATAAAATACGTAACTCAATAAACTATAAATGAATAAATTAAATGTATTTATTTAAAGTTTTAATTTTATTTAGTTTTTTTTGTTTAAAATAGTAAAATAATATTTGTTTACATTTGTAAAAAAGCTATCTTTATCCTTTTAAATGTCTTTTTGTATGAAATTCAGCCAGCAATTACAGCAGATTATGAGCCATTTTGGCTTAGGCACTACCGAAATGGCCGACCGTATTTCGGTTCCAAAAGCCACCATTTCCCACCTTATTTCTGAGCGTAACAAGCCAAGTCTGGAATTCATTATGAAGCTTCATACCGCCTTTCCGGCACTGAATCTGGAATGGCTTATTTACGGGAAAGAGCCTTTTCTGCAAAACGGTGCAGAAAGTCCTGTTTATTCAAATCCAACCCCATTGTTTGAAACAAGCTCCGAAAAAGAATCTGAGCCGCCTCTTTCCGAACGGATACCTTCTGATGAATTAAAAGAAAACACTACTGCAAATATTTCGAATATCCAGGAAAAGATTTTATCTTCCCCTATCGCAGAATCCGTGAAAAAAATTGAAAGCATTGTGGTTTTCTACAGCGACGGAAGTTTTAAACGTTATATACAGGAATGAGTTTTTACCATAAATATTTAAGCTATCTCAATGTTATCCCGATAAAAAAATACGAGTCGGTATACAACGGCACTTTAGAAATCAACTGGCTTAACGGCCGGAAAGTTCTGGATACCCGTAATACCAATTATTCCTATGGAAACCTTGGAAAGGTTCTTCATAAAGCGCTTACCAATACAAAGACCGACTTCGTAAATAAGGACACGGAAATCCTTATACTTGGACTCGGAGGCGGCGATGTCGTAAAGCAATTCCGCGAACGTTTTAAATCCTGCGCAAAAATCACCGCAATAGAAATTGATCCGGTCATTATAGAAATTGCCATTAAGGAATTCAGCATCATCCCCGATTCTAAACTGGAAATCATAAAAGAAGATGCCGAGCTTTTTCTAAAATACAACCATAAAAAATTCGACCTCATCCTTGTTGACCTGTTTTTTGATACGGACATCCCGGAATTTGTCTTCCAAAAATCCTTTATTCAGTCAATTTACAATGCCCTGGATATTCAGGGAAGCGCAATTTTTAATACCTTTATTCTGGAAGAATGGCATGAAGAACGGAACGACCGCTTTGCAGCATTGTTAAAAAAATGCTTTTCTTTACAGTCTTTCAAAAGGCTTTACGGTCATAACCATTTATTAATTGCACAAAAAATAAAATGAAAAAGCTTTTTTATATATCTATTGCATGTGCTGCCGCATTTTCTGCAAACGCACAGTATACAAATGAAATCAATACCAACCGCCCCAGTGCTTCAATGGGAGCCTATAGCGTCAGCAAGGGCATTTTTCAGATAGAAGGAGGATTTCACTATCAGAACGATGAATATCATACTGAAAAAATAAATACAAGTAATAATGTGCAGCTACAGCTTAGGTATGGAGAAATTTTTGAGCAGCTGGAATTTATTTCAGAACTGTATTTCAATAGTTACGAACAAACCAATTATGGGTTTCAGAATAAGAATTCCGGGTTCCGGCAGCTGAATTTCGGAATGAAGTACCTTGTATACGACCATTACAAATACTATGTTGAAAAGCGGAATGTTTACAGCTGGAAAGCCAATCAACGTTTTAAATGGGGACGCCTCATACCGGCAGTCTCGGTTTATGTAGGTGCACAGTTTAATACGAAACACAATTTTTATTACCCGGAACTGCCCGAAGTCGGATTAAAAGCCATGATTATTGCACAGCAGCATCTTAGCAAACGGTTCAGCATCACGTATAATTTCATTGGAGAGAATGTTACAGATGACGCATTTACCAGCTACAGCTATATTGTGACCGCATCACTTGGTTTAAGCGACAAATGGAGCATTTTCGGAGAGCACCAGGGAATCTTTGACAGAAAATATAAATATACGCCCATACCGTTTAAAGATGAGGCCTTTCTAAGGGGCGGGCTCACCTTTAAGCTTCATCAAAACCTGCAACTGGATGCTTTTGCAGGAACAAGCATCGGAAATACACCGCACAAAATACAGGCTGGTATAGGTGCTTCGTGGCGGAATCATAAAAAATATGAATTTAAAGATCCTATGGAAATGTAAAAAAAGGAACCTGAAGAGGTTCCTTTTTTATTTTTGATGAAATTCAATCAAACCGTCCAGGGGCTTTTGATAAAACAATCCCGGCCGTATGTTATTCTTTAAAAGGACGTCCTTAAATTCCTGCTGTAACAGAAATGCCGTGGACCCGATAAAATGTACGGGTACTTCTTTGTAGCTTTCGTATTGCATGATGTAGTGATCGATAAAAAACTGTATTTTTGAATAGACCAGTTGTTTAAGAAAATCATGTTCCTTATGTGCAATTAAAAAAGGAAGAAAAGAGGCCAGGTATGCATTAGGGTTCGGCTCCTTATAAAAATGATGTTTTACATAATCCGGACTCAGGTCGTATGCTGATTCAAACAGCAGCCGTAAATCAGCCGGCATGGTTTTAAAGTAGTACGAACGAACCAGTTCCCTTCCAAAATCTACACCGGAACAATCATCCATCGCCATATAGCCCAAAGATTCCACCGCCTGTTCTACTTCCTTGCCATTAAAGTAGCTGCAGTTTGAACCGGTTCCGTTAATACAAACGATTCCGGGGGCCAGATCCTGGCAGGTAGCATATACTGCTGCGTAGGTATCTTCGAGAATTTCAAAAAAGACTGCATGGGAGAAAACTTCCTGCAAAGCAGCCCTCATGTTGTCTTTAGCATGTTTTGTACCACAGCCTGAACCATAAAAATAAACTTCCTTAACAGAGATTCTCAGGTTCAGCAGTTCTTCATTGTCTAAAATCCTGCGTACCAGTACCTCCTTATCCAGGACTTCAGGATTCAACCCTATGGTACAGTAGCTGCCCAAGTACTGCTTATGGTTAAAAAGCAGCCAGTCTGCTTTTGTGGATCCGCTGTCTACTACAAATTTCATAAAAATGTCCGAATTAAATTCGGACACAAAATACGTTATTTTAATTGATCTACGTAAACAATAAGATCTAAAAGTTTGGCCGAATATCCGTACTCATTATCGTACCACGAAACAATCTTAAAAAAAGTATCGTTCAAGGCAATTCCCGCATCGGCATCGATAATGGAAGTACGTGTATCAGAAACAAAATCCTGGGAAACAACAGGCTCTGTCGTAAATCCGAGAATTCCCTTATATGCTCCTTCCGAATGTCTTTTGAAAGTGTCCATAAGCGCTTCATAACTGGTGGATCTTGCGAGCTTAACCGTTAGATCTACTACGGAAACATCCGCTGTAGGAATGCGGAAGGCCATTCCCGTAAGTTTTCCTTCCAGTTCCGGGATTACCTTGGTTACTGCTTTGGCAGCTCCCGTACTTGCCGGAATGATATTGTTCAATGCCGATCGTCCTCCTCTAAAATCCTTTTTAGAGGCTCCGTCTACTACAAGCTGGGAAGCCGTAGCGGCATGGACAGTCGTCATCAACCCTTCCACTATGCCGTACTCATCGTTCAGAATCTTAGCGATAGGTGCCAGACAATTCGTCGTACACGAAGCATTGGACAGAATAACGTCCGAACTGCTTATGCGGGTATGGTTAACCCCCATTACAAACATGGGTATATCATCTGAAGGGGAAGAAATGACTACTTTTTTTGCCCCTGCCTTTAAATGAAGCGCAGCCTTGTCCATGGTTTTAAAGATTCCCGAACAATCCGCTACTACATCAGCACCAACCTCATCCCATTTCAGAAGGGACGGATCTTTTTCAGATGTGACCCTTATTTCACGACCTTCGATGATTAAAGAATTCCCTTTCACTTCGATTTCTTTATCAAAACTTCCGTGAACTGAATCATATTTAAGCAGATAAGCCAGCAGATCTATATCGATTAAATCGTTTATTGCTACAATTTCCACATCATTGCGTTCAAATGATTCACGCATAAGGATGCGGCCTATACGGCCAAATCCGTTTATTCCGATTTTTACTTTTTCCATAATGCTAAATAGATAATATATCTGAAATTCTGATGAGTTCTTCATCAATCGTTGCTTCGCCTTTGATGGCTTTTTCCAGAGGCGTAAAAGCGATGGTATTGTTATATAAACCGATCATGATGTCCTTTTTTCCATCCAATAGCGCTTCCACGGCTGCCACTCCGGATCTGCTTGCCAGAACCCTGTCGAAACAACTTGGAGAACCCCCTCTTTGAATATGGCCGATTACGGATACCCTTACATCGTATTCCGGAAGGTTTTCCTCTACATAATCGCTGAGTTCATATACCGTTTTGCCCGACTTTTCTCCTTCTGCCACGATAACGATACAAGAAGATTTTCCCGATGCCTTACTGCGTTTTAGTTTTTCGAGTAATTTTGGCAGACCGATATTTTCTTCGGGGATCAGTATTTCTTCTGCTCCTGCCCCTATGCCTGAATTTAAGGCAATAAAACCGGCATCCCGCCCCATTACCTCTACAAAAAAGATGCGTTTATGGGATGTCGCCGTATCGCGGATTTTATCTACGGCATCAATAACCGTATTCAGTGCCGTATCATAACCTATAGTATGCGTTGTTCCGAAAATATCGTTGTCAATGGTTCCCGGGATTCCGATGACAGGAACTTCAAATTCCTTTGATAGTTGCATCCCTCCTGTAAAGCTACCATCACCCCCAATAACGATAACGGCTTCTATTCCATGCTTCCGGATTACCTCATATGCCTTTTTCCTGCCCTCTGCTGTCATAAATTCCTTTGAACGGGCCGACTTCAATATGGTTCCTCCCTTTGATATGATATACTTCACATCGCGCGGTCCCATCTCCTTGACGTCCCCCTCAATAAGTCCCTGAAATCCACGGAATACCCCTATACAGGATATACCGTAATAACTGCATGCCCTTACAACAGCACGTATGGTAGCATTCATTCCCGGAGCATCTCCCCCCGAGGTCAATACTGCAATTTTTTTAATCGTATTCAATATGGATGTTTTTAGTCTTTTATAAAGATACAAAAAAAAGCGAAAAAGCCGGAACCATTTAAGGTTCCGGCTTTTCTTTTGTTTCTTCCGTATTTTCTTCCCGGCGTTTTTCCTGGAATTTAAGAAAATCTACTCCATAATCATCATCAGGAGCATTCTTGTTGTTTTCTTCCTGTTGCTTCTTTTTACTTTTGGCACGTTTATCGGCCTTTATCATAATTTTTTTCAGAAGTTCCCTGAAGGTATTAAAATCTACTTCGTAAGTTAACCCGACTCCCTGGGTATACCCGATTCCTTCCCCTATATAATTAATGTCGTTTTCCCTGTTAAATACGCGCGCCCTTAGTGTACCGTCGTTGTTAAGCAACAGCTGTACCTCGACATCTCCCACGATGACATTCTCCTCGCGTCCGCCAATTGGTACCCCGAGCTTACTGTTTACAAGGATACGATCGTTAATCTGCGTTGATAAGGTAACACCTACACGGGCGGCATCCTGCTGTTCCAAATACGGATTACGATCGCTCTGGGAGTAATTGAGACCTACATGGAATTTTCCTTCGGAATCTGAGAACAGATCATCAAACAAACTGCTGGCACGTTCGAACAAGCTTCCGTATACTGCACTTCCGGCATTGGAGGTCGTAATGAAACCGCCCGTAGCCAACAATGCCATTGCCTGTGTTTCCCTGGTATCCTTGTCTGCAAGCTTATAATCGATCTCTGATTTGATGCTTGAACTTACATTGGGAAAATCAATGAGAAAGTCAATTTCAGGATTACTCAGGTTTCCCTGCAGCACAATGGAAACTTCGGTATCAACCTTCCTGTTTATCTCGGAACTTTCAATGATAAGTCCCGGGTTAGCCTGTGTTTTATATACCGCCTGAAGATCCAGAATGGCATTGAGCGGTTCACCGTCCCAGCGGATGGTTCCGTATTTTACCACATCCAGCTTCTTATCAATGATGCCCCCGTATTTAAAATTATATTCTCCGTTGTACACCATAAAATCTCCCCACATATTGAACCTTCCCAATGTATTGATCTCCATGGTAATGAAACCGGCTCCACTTCCCTTCATACCATGCCCCGAAGCGCGGTCAAGCAAAATCTCTATTTCGGCATCAGGAGTTATATAGAATTCGAAATTGAGCTGTACTCCTCCAAATCTGTTGTTTCCAACCGGTGTTTCGATCTTCTTTAAACGATTAGCCTTTTCTTCGGGTGACAGGAAGTGGACAAAGTTGTTATCGCCCAGACCGCCGGCATCGTCCAGCGGGATTTTAATCTTCGTTCCTTTCTTTGATTTCGCTTCAATATTCACCACAAGGTTTTCAACAGGCCCTTTTACCGTAGCCTTACCATCGATGAACGCCGTACCGTAATAGGGTGTTCCTTCTTTATAATCAATATCAAGCGCCAGTAAATTATTCGAGGTCAGCGTGGCATCAATTGTCCAGTTCTTTAACTTGTTGTGCGAAATGGTACCGTTAAGGAGCCCTTTGGTTTTGTGCTTGGAATCTGTAATATCCACATTCCTTAAAATAAACTGGCTTTCCGTTACATCCAACGGCGCATTTTCATCAAATACATAATCAACTCCTGTGAATACCGGGCGCATTCCGGCATTTGTAAGGTAAAGCTTCCCCTCTATATCCGGATCTTTGTGCGTACCTTGTACGGTTACCCTTCCCGATGCATCTCCCCTTACATCTGACATGATGGAAGAGAGAAACGGGGCAATCGCCTTCAGGTTAAATTTGTTGAAACCTGCATCAAGATTCAGCTTACTCTGTCCTTTGCTTACCGTAATGAGTCCGTTCATGTAAAAATTCTCTACAAAATCATTTACAATGTTAGATTTAACCTTAAAATTTTGAAGTGATTCGTCTCCTTCCACCTCAAAATTAAAGAGTCCCAGAAGTACATCGTTGATTTCGAGATCCTGAATATTGAGCTTGGATTTAGGTTTAAATATGTTGTTTTCCTGTACAAATGAAATATTCCCGTTTATAAGTCCTGCAAATGTAAGATTCTTAAGATCGGGCGTGATTTTATCGAGCTCTACATTTTCAAATTCCAGGTTAAGATCTTTATAGTTGGCGCCGTTCATCCTTCCATTTAACAAAACCATCTGTTTATTATGGGAAAGCTCGATATCGTCAATGGAAAAATCATTTATTTTCTGATTGAATACAATGCGGTTCTTATCATTATCAAATTCATTGAGGTACCACAACGATTCCTTGAACTGGATTTCCGATTTCTTAATACCTACTACAGATTTACGATTTTCATCAATTGTATGGTAAAAATTCAGATTGTACCTGTCATTCGCATCCGTTCCACCTTTGAAATTGGTATCCACAAACAACGTATCGTTACTCTTTGCATTATTCAGAACGAAATCATACATTTTATAAGCTTTAAGATCAATCGTATCGATTGAAATAAAAGCATTCTGATTTTCGCGCAGGCTGTTCACGTCAATCTGCAGGTTGCTTATTTTGTTGGCGCCGTACTTTACAAACGGGGTGTTTACATTCAGTACAAATTCCCCGTTATCAGCCGTAATCTTACCTGAAATAGATGTATCATCTGCTATTTCAAGTTTTGGAACAAACAAACCTACAATCTTGTTCTGTATCTGAAGGTTGTACTCTACGAACTGGTTAGCCCCGATGTTAATAGGAGAATAATGGGTATAAAGTCCACCCAGCGAGTTCTCTACAAGCGATTTCAGCTGTTTGTATTTGAAATTACCCCGTATTGTACCGTTAACGATATCGTCTGACTGAATGGAAATCTGCCGTATGTTCTGGTCTTCAAATTCAGACTGTATAAATATATGGTCAAACGTATACGTCTCCTTTGAATTGCTGTAAGAAGCATTCTGCGCCAGCAGGGTTCCTTCGAACAAATCCAGGTTTTTACCTTTCCCCGTCAGTTCAAAATGCCCTTTAAAAACTCCCAGAGAATCTTTTACAACATGAAGGGCATTCATATTCAGATGCTCAACATCTACTTTAAAGTCAACCGCTACCTTATCTGAAGATAAATCGAGCGTACCGTTGAAATCAACCAGCGCATTCGGATCTTTACTCACCACTGTCCCTGTATATGCAGGAAGTTTCAGGTTTCCGTCGATTGAAATATTTTTATAAGCATAACCGTTAAAAACAAACGACTGTACTTCACTTTTTAAGATGGTATTGAAATGCTTGGGATCGAAGCTTTTTCCGTCGATGCTGGCGGTTAAGGTAGCTGCTCCGATATTTTCCTTTCCTGTCAGCGCTCCGATATTGAACTCTTCCAAAACGATATCGCCTTTATACTGCGCATTAAGTTTTTGGTTGATGTTGCGCAGTTCTCCATCTATCTTTGCAAAACCAAGGTTGGAAGTAGCCTCTACGTCTACATCCACAAAAAAGTTTTCGTAAGCCACCTTTCCTTTGAGGTTCAGCATCCCCATTTTTTCAAGCTCTTCAGGCAGCGCCTTTCCCAATACGTCTGGCAATATTGCTACCGCATTGGCACGTGTTATATTCAAACGGTTAAGGTCAGCTTCTATCCTGAAAGGATTTTTCTTTATAAAAAGGTTTTTCAACGCAAAATTCCCTATGATTTCAGAACCGGATTTATCAGATAACTGCGCATTCAGTAATTTGAAATCGTTTAAGGTTCCTTTAGCCTTGGCTGTCAGGTACAGCATCTTATCCTGTCCGAATTCTTTGTAAAAATGTCTGAGGTCGTTCGTAGCTATTTTCGATTTATCAAAATCGATATCAAGGTTTACTTTTTCTGTAAAATACTTCAGACCGCCCTCTGCATACCGCATTTCGATATTCCCTTTAAGGAACGATTCATCTGTTTCAATGGCAAAGGGTTTCAGATCCATTGATTTTTTGGTCATTGAAAAGCTGGTCACGAGGTCTTTTACGTAAATCCCCCTTTTATCCTTAAAGGACAATCTTGTGACATCGGCTTTTATGTTCGGTCCTTTCACCACCAGGTTGTTCAATCCTCCGTTCATTTCCTTAAAATCGATGGGGATATTTCCGGTATTGTCGTCACTGATACGAAAATGTCCGTCGTGCATTTCAAGGCGGTCAATCTTCATATAGAACTTGCCGCTGCCGGGCTTTCCGTCATCAAATACCTCAATGAACTTATCCAGGTTTGTCAAGGTATCTCCCTTGTATTTATGGATAAAAAAAGTGGTTTCATATAATTCTGTGCTTCCGAACAGCAGCTTACCCTCAGTTAACTGTTTAAAATCGATGATGTTCGTATAAAGACGGTCTATGTACATAAGGTCTTTATTATGATCATCAAGCACATGTACCTGTTTCAACAGTACACTTCCGTTGAGCTGGATGGCTACTTTTCCTATTGAAGTACGGATATTGAACTGTTTGTTGATCTTTTCTGTTGCATAATGGGCAATATCTGTCTGAACAATCGGTGTTGTAATAATCACCGCCACCAGTATAAATACCAGTGCCAGACCAAGCAGGAGACCAAACAGTATTTTTAAAAATTTTTTGATAGCCGTATTTGTTTTAAATTTGCATACTGAACAAGAAACAAAAATAATAATTTCCTCCTTGATAATGTAGTATTTGATGTACTTTATCCTGTGAAATTAAGATCTTATTTACAATGGAAGCATCTACATATATCCTCGCTATTGAAAGCTCGTGTGACGATACAGGAGCCGCTGTTTTATGTAACGACAAAGTTCTGAGCAATGTTGTGGCAAAACAGGAAATTCATGAGCTTTACGGAGGAGTGATACCTGAACTGGCATCCCGTGCCCACCAGCAAAACATTGTGCCCGTTATTGATGTAGCTCTGAAAAAGGCCGGTATTTCCAAACAGCAACTTTCTGCTGTTGCCTTTACGCAGGGCCCGGGACTTATGGGGTCATTGCTTGTAGGCGGTTCTTTTGCCAAATCATTGAGCATGGCCCTGAACATCCCGCTTATTGCGGTTAACCATATGCATGCACACATACTTGCACACTTTATTGATGAAGAAGGTTTCGGCAAACCGGATTTTCCGTTTCTGGCCCTTACCATCAGCGGCGGGCATACGCAGATTGTTCGCGTAAATTCTTTTACCGATATGGAGATCCTTGGCGAAACAACGGATGATGCCGTTGGGGAAGCTTACGATAAAACGGCCAAGATACTTGGTTTTCCTTATCCAGGTGGACCTCTTATCGACAAGCACGCTCAAAGTGGAAATCCAAAGGCTTTTTCTTTTACAAAGCCTAAAGTTGACGGCCTTAATTTCAGCTTTTCGGGGTTGAAGACACAAATTCTGTATTTTATTCAGAAAGAAGTGCAGAAAGATCCGGATTTTATCACTACACATATAGATGATATCTGTGCCTCTGTACAGCATGTCATCATCCAGATCCTTATGGATAAGATCAAGATGGCTGTTGAACAAACCGGGATCACACAGATTGCAATCGGAGGAGGGGTTTCCGCGAATTCGGGTATCCGCAAAGCGTTAAAGGAAACTGAAACAAAATATGGATGGAAAACATTTATCCCCAAATTTGAATACACTACCGACAATGCCGCCATGATCGGTATTGTAGGATATCATAAATACCGTCTGGGGTTATTAAGTAATCGTGAAACTGTTTCTAAAGCAAGATTGGAATTTTAATATGCAGTTATTCTATGCTCCGGAAATTGGTCCGGAAACCACAGCTTTTGTTTTTGACAAGGAAGAAAGCAAGCACATCGTTAAGGTTTTAAGAAAAACCGAAGGAACCATTTTATACATTACCAACGGACAGGGATTTATCTTTACTTCGGAGATTACACAGGCTTCCGAAAAAAAATGTATAGTGGAAATTAAGAAAGCGGATTTCTTTGCAAAAAGAAACTACCGCGTTCACCTCGCGGTTGCACCCACAAAAATGAACGATCGTTACGAATGGTTCCTTGAAAAGGCCACTGAGATAGGAGTTGATGAAATCACGCCGGTTATATGCGACCATTCCGAACGGAAGATCATCAAAACAGACCGTTTTGATAAAATCCTCATCAGTGCCATGAAGCAGTCCAACCAGCCTTATCTGCCTGTTTTACATCCTGCTGTAAAATTAAGTGATTTTATTTCCACGGATATGGAAGGGCAGAAGTTTATTGCTCATTGTGAAGAAACGTCCAAAACAGAGCTAAAGGACCTAATTGATCCGGGAACGAACTATACGTTGTTAATAGGTCCTGAGGGCGATTTCTCTCATAATGAAATTTCCCAGGCCATTGCCAGGGGTTTTAAACCGGCAGCTTTGGGAACCACCCGTCTTAGAACTGAAACGGCTGCTATTGTAGGCTGCCATACCTTTGTGATCAAAAATGACTAATAATCAGTATGCAGCTAAGTGAAGAACTCCTATCGTTTATAAATCAGAATCTGGACACGGACCTGCAACGGCTTGCCCTTCAAAAAAATCCCTTTCCTTCGCACGACTGGAAATGGATACTAAACCAGATACAGTCCAAAAAAAAGGCACAGAAAAAACTTCCAACATGGTTTCAGAATGACCAGGTTGTTTTTCCATCCGCATTATCAGTTGAACAAACCTCTTCCGAACCTCTGGCTCAATACAAAGCCTCCCTTATCAGCGGCGATTCCCTAATAGATCTGACAGGAGGTTTCGGAGTAGATGATTTCTATTTTGCCAGATCCTTTAAAAAGGTGGTTCACTGTGAGTTTCTTAAAGAGCTATCGGATATTGTTTCCCGTAATTTAAAAGTACTTCGGGTTGACAATATTGAAACGGTTTACGGCGACAGCATTTCGTATCTTGAAAAGACTGTCGATGCTTTTGACTGGATTTATATAGATCCGGCCAGAAGGGATGAATCCAAATCAAAAGTATTCCTGCTTAAGGACTGTACTCCTGACGTGGTAAACCTGCAACATATCCTTTTTACAAAATCCCGGAACATCCTTATAAAGGCCGCTCCCCTACTTGATGTTTCATCCGTTTTACAGGAAATTAAAAACATAAAAAAAATATATGCCGTTGCACTTAACAACGAAGTGAAAGAACTGCTGATCGTTCTGGAAAGAGATTTTGACGGAACTCCCCATGTAGTAGCCTGTAATATTTCCGGTAACGGAGAAATCCGCCGTGATGAATTCCCGTTACAGGATGCTGAATATGCTGCGCTTTCAACTCCTCTTACCTATCTTTATGAACCGTACAGCAGTTATCTGAAGCTGGGGCAATACAACAGCATAGCAAACCGCTTCGGGGTTCAGAAACTACATAAACATTCTCATTTATATACTTCTGAAATGCCGGTTGATTTTCCGGGCAGAATGTTTAAAATTGAACGCATCGTACCCTATCATAAAAAGGATCTGAAATTTCTCCAAAACTCGAAATGCAACGTAACAACACGTAATTTTCCTTTAAAGGTAGAAGAAATCCGTAAAAAACATAAGTTAAAAGACGGTGGAGATACATATGTGTTCTTTACCACCGATCTCAACAACGATAAAATCGTTATTATCACAAAAAAAGAAACGACCGCTTAAACGGTCGTTTTATATCAATGCTGTAAAGATAATGTTCGGGAAGTTTCTGCCCGTAATTCTTTAAGCAGCTCCGGATGGTCATTTAATTTCAGTCCGAATGAAGGGATCATTTCCTTAAATTTTCCCTGCCATTCTGCAGATTTAAATTCTTCCGGGAAACACTTTTCAATAAGCTTTAGCATAATGGTTACCGTAGTAGAAGCCCCCGGCGAAGCACCTAAAAGGACGGCCAGACTTCCATCTGCCGCATTCACCACTTCCGTACCAAAAGCCAGTTCCGGTTTTCCTTCTTTATTGCGCTTCATAGTTTGTACACGCTGTCCTGCAATTTCAAGTCTCCAATCTTCTTTTTTCACATTTGGAAAATAGTTCCTCAATGAACTTATTTTTTTATCCCGGGATGCCAAAACTTCCCCAATGAGGTATTTTGTAAGATCCATATTGTCAAGCCCTGCACCAAGCATCGTTCCGATGTTGCCTGTAGAAATCGACTTAAACAAATCATAATAGGAACCTGTTTTTAAGAATTTTGTTGAAAATCCTGCATAAGGTCCGAACAGTAATGATTTTTTACCGTTTACATAACGCGTATCAAGATGCGGAACCGACATCGGAGGTGCGCCTACCGAAGCAAGTCCGTACACTTTTGCAAAATGGCGTTCTGCAAGTTGTTCGTCTTCACAAACGAGCCATTGTCCGGATACCGGGAATCCTCCGTAAGACTTTCCTTCCGGTATGCCCGATTTCTCAAGTAACAATATAGAAGCACCACCGGCACCGATGAATACAAATTTGGAAGTAACCGTACGTTTTGCTCCCGTTTTTATATCCTTGATGAATGTATTCCATCTGCCGTCCTGAGTCTTTTTAAGATTGTAAACTTCCGCGTTGAACGTTACGTTTACTCCATCCTGACTTAACTGATGGTTGATCATTTTGCGGGTGAGTTCTCCAAAATTCACATCTGTTCCGAGGTTCATGTGGGTAGCCGCTATTTTTTCACTTCCATCCCGCCCCTCCATAATCAACGGAGCCCAGTTTTTAATTGTTTCAGCATCTTCGCTGTATTCCATCATGTCAAACAACGGCTGGGTTTTAAGAGCCTCATAGCGGTTTTTAAGATACCTGGCATTCTCATTTCCCCAAACAAAACTCATATGTGGAACCGTATTGATAAAGGAACCCGGAGTCTGGATGATGTTCTTTTTAACGAGATAAGACCAGAACTGGCGTGATTCTTCAAACTGTTCACAGATATCCAGGGCCTTGGTAATATCCACCACTCCGTTTTTTTCAGGAGTATAGTTTAATTCACAAAAAGCTGAGTGTCCTGTTCCGGCATTGTTCATCGCATCGGAACTCTCCTGAGCGGCTTTATCCAAACGTTCGAAAATTTCAATTGTGGCGTTGGGGTTCAGCTCTTTCAAAAGCAACCCAAGGGTCGCACTCATAATTCCGGCACCAATCAGTACTATGTCACTTTCTGTTGTTTTGTTTGTTGACATTTTAAAATGATCTATTATTTTAAACTTCCGTTATGTATGTGTTCTTAAAACTGTTTTAGCGGTTACTGTTCATGTAATCCTGCAATAATATCGTCGCAGCAATTTCATCTATAAGTGCTTTGTTCTGACGCTGTTTCTTCTTTAACCCACCGTCAATCATCGCCTGAAAAGCAATTTTTGAAGTAAAACGTTCGTCAATCCGAATTATTTCAATATCAGGATACAGCTCCTTTAACTTATCTACAAACTTATTAATCTCAGCGGCAATAGATGAAGCTTCATTGTTAAGCCTTTTAGGTTCTCCTACAATAATCTTCTTCACCTTTTCTGTTTTCAGATATTCTTCTAAAAACAGAAACAGCGCTTTTGTTTCAACGGTAGTAAGTCCTGATGCTATGATCTGCATTTCATCGGTGACCGCTATTCCCGTTCGTTTGCCGCCATAATCAATGGCCATCAATCTGTAGTTAGGCGTATTCAAAAGTTCCGTATACTGATTTTATCGTCAATTTTTTTGTTTCAGAAGCTTCTACCCTTCCTACTATTTTGGCATCAACATTAAAAGATTTGGAAACGGCGATGATATCCTGTGCAATTTCAGGTGTAACATACAGTTCCATTCTGTGTCCGCAATTGAATACCTGATACATTTCCCTCCATCCTGTATGAGATTCTTCCTGAATTAATTTGAACAGTGGCGGAACCTCAAACATATCATCCTTGATTACATGCACGTTGTCTACAAAGTGCAGCACTTTTGTCTGGGCACCACCGGAACAATGCACCATACCATGTACGTTTTCTGAATTGTATTTTTCTAGAATAGCTTTTATAATAGGAGCATACGTCCTGGTAGGAGAAAGTACCAGTTTACCCGCACTTACCGGCGCGCCTTCTACTTCGTCCGTGAGCTTTTTCGTACCGGAATAAATAAGATCTTTCGGAACAGACGGATCAAAACTTTCCGGGTATTTTTCTGCAAGATAATGTGCAAACACATCGTGGCGTGCAGAAGTGAGTCCGTTGCTTCCCATACCTCCGTTGTATTCCTGTTCGTACGTTGCCTGTCCAAAAGATTCAAGACCTACGATTACGTCTCCGGCCTGAATATTTGCGTTATCAATTACATCCGTACGTTTCATACGGGCAGTTACGGTAGAATCTACAATAATAGTACGTACCACATCTCCTACATCCGCCGTTTCACCTCCTGTAGCATGAATCGTTACTCCGAATTTTTTCAGTTCACCGATGAGTTCCTCCGTTCCGTTTATGATGGACGAAATCACCTCGCCCGGCACCAGGTTCTTGTTACGTCCAATTGTTGAAGAAAGCATGATATTATCAGTAGCTCCCACACACAATAAATCATCAATATTCATAATTAAAGCATCCTGTGCAATCCCCTTCCAGACAGAAAGATCTCCTGTTTCCTTCCAATACAGATAGGCTAACGAAGATTTCGTTCCGGCTCCGTCAGCGTGCATTATGAGACAGTACTCTTCATCATTCGTTAAATAATCCGGGACAATTTTACAAAAAGCTTTAGGAAATAATCCTTTATCGATGTTTTTAATCGCATTGTGTACATCTTCTTTCTGGGCCGAAACCCCTCGTTGTGCATAGCGATTCGTATTGTTTTCCAAACTCATATTTATTAGTGTGTTGCTGAGGCAAATTTACGTTTAAAAACATTCTTTTGCAATTCAATTATATAAAAATAATATCCAAACAAAAAGTTGTTTTATTTTGAATAATCTACGAAAAAAAAGCAAAACAAAAAGATAAATCAAAAAAAAATGTTAATTTAGACCAAAACACTCAAATATGAAAAAAAGCACTTTCTTTATTTTATTGGCCTGTGCAACATTTTCGCAAATAAAGAGCCAACCGTTATTTAACAGAGCCTGGGGCATCGTAAAAGCTCCCTATATGCCGAGTATCGCAGAAGTTAATCTGCTCACCGGGGATTTGTACTTTTATGTAAAGTATGGGGTAGCTAATGAGATCCACCGTGTAAACAGAAACAATGCGGCTTCCTCCCTTATTTATGCATTTCCCTTGCCAAAGAAAGATGAAAGTACTGTGTTCAACAGTTTCAAATTTGATAATAACGGAAACCTGATTATCGTTGGAAGGACGCTCCATGAAGGTCTCGCAACTTCAGGGGCCTACAGTTCCCAAAAGATTCCGGAACCTTATGGCAGCAGCGGATTTATTATGAAAATAAGGGCGTCCGGCCAGGTTGTCTGGTTTACTTACTTCTATGGTCTTTCCCAAAACAAAGAACAACTGGCCATTGATAACAACAACAACATCTACGTTATTTCAAAAAGATATAAGGATTCCGTACTTTCCGGTTCCCCCTTCCAGAATACCGGCGATACTTCTTCGAATATAAACATTCAGGACGTTATCAATAAATTTGATCCAAACGGCAAACTTTTATGGAGCACTTTTTATGCAAAAGACAACTCTATGATTACGGCTATTGAAGCCGGTGACAATGGTCTTTATGTTTATGGAGATCACTTTGGCAGCAATAAGCAAAGCAATTATTTCGGAACCAAAAACAGCTATCAGCAATATGCTTCCGGTATTATGATCTGGAACCAGGCAAGCAGCACCTCAAATGTTTTTCTGTCAAAATTCAACTTTAACGGAACCAGGGCGTGGAGCACCTATTTCGGAAATGAAATTTCGAAAAGCGTTTACAATGATGTTACCATGAATATCAAAACGCTGAAGGTCATTGGAGACGATGCTTATTTTCTTACAAAACATACGATTGTAAACTTTCCGGCTCCTTCTGTTGCTACAGCCAATGTCTATTTAACCAGCGCTCCTTCAGACCTTGATCCTGTAACCTTAACCAAAATAAACGGTTCAGGAAAAAGAGAATGGACCACCTATCTACATGCAGGGGAAACTTTAAGTACAACTACATCCGGAAACGAACTGCACTTAAGCGCAGCAATTGAAGAAAAACACCCGAATATCAACCTCTTAACTGATTCAAAAAGTTATCAGCAACAACATAATGGGTTAAAAGATGTTTACAGCTACACCATGTCGCTCGATGGAAAATCAATAAACTACTCCTCTTTTTACGGATTTGAGGGAAATGATGTAGGTGTCAGCTTCCCTACAGTTAACGGATATTACGTCTTGGGAAAGGCCTCCAGGTATGAGGATGACCCTACTTCATTTATTACGCCCGGATTCCCCTCGGATGCATTTTTCAAAACACTGAATGACGGATATGTAGGTAATTTTATCAGCTTTTTCACAAACAAGGGCTTAAGTACTTCAAACACAGCTGTTCAAAACCAGTTTAAAATATATCCTAATCCGGCTTTGGAAATAGTGAACATCCAAACAAGCGAACCTTTGACAGAAGATACGATAATATCCGTTTTCGACGTTGCAGGAAAAAGAGTGCTCATGATGCAGGCAAAGGCGGCAGATTTAAACCAGATAAACGTAAGCAGTTTGAACAGCGGCGTCTATATCCTGCAATTACATTCACCGACTGTGAATCAATCGTTTAAATTCATCAAAAAATAGAGTAGTAAATAAATTTGCTTTTAACGCAAAATTGTAAAGCTCTATAAAATTTGGCTTCCTGTGCTGCTATTTTTGACTTAAACACGTTCAAAACATGAAAAAAAACATTTTCTTCATTTTATTGGCCTGTGCAACATTTTCGCAAATAAAGAGCCAACCGTTATATAACAGAGCCTGGGGTATCGTAAAAGCTCCCTATATGCCGAGTATCGCAGAAGTTAATCCGCTCACCGGGGATTTGTACTTTTATGTAAAGTATGGATCAGCTAATGAGATCCACCGTGTAAACAGAAGCAATGCGGCTTCCTCCCTTATCTATGCATTTCCTTCTACGAAGTCAGAAGGCGCTATGTTCAACAGTTTTAAGTTTGATAATAACGGAAATTTGATTATTATCGGAAGGGTACTCAAACCAGGACTTGCAACATCAGGAGCTTACAGTTCACAAATGATTCCGGAACCTTATGGCAGCAGCGGCTTTATTATGAAAATAAGGGCCTCCGGTCAACTGGTATGGTTTACTTACTTCTATGGTCTTTCCCAGAACAAAGAACAACTGGCCATTGACAACAACAATAACATCTACGTTATTTCGAAAAGATATAAGGACTCCGTATTATCCGGTTCCCCCTTCCAGAATACCGGCGATACTTCTTCGAATATAAATGTTCAGGACGTTATCAATAAATTTGATCCAAACGGCAAACTTTTATGGAGCACCTTTTATGCAAAAGACAACTCTATGATTACGGCTATTGAAGCCGGCGACAACGGTCTTTATGTCTATGGAGATCACTTTGGAAGCAATACGCAAAGCAGTTATTTCGGAACCAAAAACAGCTATCAGCAATATGCTTCCGGTATTATGATGTGGAAACAGCCAAGCAGCACCTCCAATGTTTTTCTGTCAAAATTCAACTTTAACGGAACCAGGGCGTGGAGCACCTATTTCGGAAATGAAATTTCAAAAAGCGTGTACAATGATGTTACGATGAACGTTAAAACACTTAAGGTCATTGGAGACGATGCTTATTTTCTTACTAAACATACGATTGTAAACTTTCCGGCGCCTTCTGTTGCCACAGCCAATGTCTTTTTAACCAACGCTCCTTCAGACAGTGATCCTGTAACCTTAACCAAAATAAACGGTTCAGGAAAAAGAGAATGGACCACCTATCTTCGTGCAGGGGAAACTTTAAGTACAACAACATCCGGAAACGAACTGCACTTAAGTGCCGCAATTGGAGAAAAACACACGAATATCAACCTTTTAACCGACTCCAAAAGTTACCAGCAACAACACAATGGTTTAAAGGACGTATACAGCTACACCATGTCGCTCGATGGAAAATCAATAAACTACTCCTCTTTTTATGGATTTGAGGGATCGGATGTCGGCGTTAGCTTCCCTACAGTCAACGGGTATTATGCAATGGGAAAAGCCACACAGTATGCTGTTGATCCCACGTCATTTATTACGCCCGGATTCCCGTCGGATGCATTTTTCAGTACGACAAATGATGGATATGCAGGTAATTTTATAGCTTTTTTTACCAACAAAGGTTTAAGTACAACAAACACAGCTGTTCAAAGCCAGTTTAAAATATATCCTAACCCGGTACAGGAAACGGTATACATCCAGGCAACCGAACCCTTAACGGAAGATACGCAGATAGCTGTTTTCGACGTAGCGGGGAAGAGGGTTCTCTCGATGCAGGCAAAAGCCACAGATTTAAACCAATTGAATGTAAGCAGCCTCAACAGCGGTGTCTATATCCTGCAATTACATTCACCGACTGTAAACCAATCGTTTAAATTCATTAAAAAATAAAAAAGAGGGAATTAATACCCTCTTTTTTAATGGAAATACATTTTCGTATAAATACCCGTTAAATCAATTATTTCTGCATTTTTTAAACTCCTTAGAGTATTAGGAGCTGCTTTCTATGAATCGGCAAATATTTAAAAGAAGACCTTACTTAGTGAAAAATTTACAAAAAATAAGCAAATTAACTGACTGATTAAAAAATTATACTATTTTTGGCATAAAACACGCAAACATGAAAAAAAGTACTTTTTTAATTTTACTAATCCTTACAAGCTTTTCCCAAATTTACAGCCAGGCTTTATTTAAAAGATCCTGGGGTACCGTCAAAGAAAAAATCGCCAGACCTAATCTCGCAGAAATAAGTCCCAACACGGGAGACTTATTTGTCTCACTACGGTATATGAACCCCTATGGGATTAATGAAATTTATAAGATCAACAGAAATGATGCTTCTCACTCCCATGTATATACATTTCCGCCTCCGACAGCTGCAGGGAATGAAACTTCACTCATTGATAATTTTAAAATAGACAGCAACAACAACCTCATCATCGTTGGAAGAACATTCAAACCAGGTCTGGCCACTGCGGGTGCTTACAGTTCTAAACTAATACAGGAATCCGGATCTCACAGCGGTTTTATCATGAAGGTAAGGTCATCGGGACAAATGGTATGGTTCACCTATTTCAATGCTCTTGCCCAGGATGTGGAACAGCTTACTATTGATAACAACGACAATATTTATGTTGTTTCCAAAAGAAACAAAACCCAGGTATTATCCGGTCCTGTATTCCAAAGTACCGGTGACCAGTCTTCCAATGTAAATCTTCAGGACGTTATCAGTAAATTTGACACCAACGGCAAACATTTATGGAGTACCTTTTATGTAAAGGACAATTCCAGAATTACAGGAATTGAAGCGGGGCATAACGGACTTTATATATATGGACAGCATTTTGGCAGTAATTCGAACAGTAATTATTTCGGAACCAAAAACAGCTTTCAGCAATATGCTTCAGGGGTCATGATGTGGAAGGACCCAAACACAACGTGCAACGCGTTTCTGTCAAAATTCAACTTTAACGGTACAAGGGTCTGGAGCACGTATTTCGGAAATGAAATTTCAAAAAGTGTTTACAATGACGCGACCATGAATGTTAAAAGTTTAAAAGTCATAGGGGATGATGCTTATTTTCTTACAAAACACACGATTGTAAACTCAATGGCACCTTCAATGGCAACAGCCGATGCGTTTCTTACCAGTCCTCCTTCTAATCTTGATCCTGTTACGTTAACCAAGATAAACAGCTCGGGGAAAAGGGAATGGACTACCTATCTGTTCACAGGAGAAACATTGAGTAAAACAGTAGCGGAAAATGAACTGCACCTGAGCGCCGTAGTTGAAAACAACCATCCAAATCTCAACCTTTTAACTGATTCACAAAGCTATCAGAAATCACATAATGGGTTAAAAGATGTTTACAGCTATACTATGTCGCTTGATGGAAAAAAAGTAAATTATACCTCTTTCTATGGATTTGAAGGAGATGATATTGGTGCAAGCTTTCCTACAGTTGAGGGATATTACGTGATGGGTATAGGATCCAGATATCCTAATGCCACCACATCTTTTACTACAGCAGGCACTCAATCAGTTTCGTTTACGAATCTGAAACCTGATGGTTATACGGGTAATTTCATCGCTTTTTTTACCAATAAGGGATTAAGTACCAACAACGCAGACGCTCAAAACCAGTTTAAAATCTATCCTAATCCGGCACAGGAAACAGTATTCATCCAGACAACTGAGCCTTTGACGGAAGATACGCAGATAACTGTTTTCGACGTTGCAGGGAAGAGGATTCTCTCGATGCAGGCAAAAGCCACCGATTTAAACCAGTTAAACGTAAGCAGTTTGAACAGCGGGGTCTACATCCTGCAATTATATTCACCGTCTGTAAACCAATCGTTTAAATTCATTAAAAAATAAAAAAGAGGGAATTAATTCCCTCTTTTTTAATGGAATACGTCCTCACCTTAACACCTGTTAAATGGATTTTTTCCGCATCATGTAAATTCAATAAGGATATTAGGAACTTATCTCCTACGGCTTTCTCTGAACCGACAAATATTTAAAAGAATATCTCACTTATTACAACATATACAAAAAAAAAGCAAATTATTTGGCTAATTAAAAAAATATGTTAATTTTGACTTAAAACACACAAACATGAAAAAAAGTACTTTTTTAATTTTACTGGCCTGCACAGCCTTTTCGCAGATTTACAGCCAGGCTATATTTAAAAGATCCTGGGGTGCCGTAAAAGAGCACATTTACAGCCCCTGTATTGCAGAAGTTAGTCCAGGAACAGGTGATCTGTTTGTATTTGTAAGAGATGTAAAAGCTTTTCCTGCACTCAATGAAATTTATAAGATCAGCAGAAGTAATGCTGCTTCCTCTTTTGTATATGAATTTCCCGCACCAATATATATTCCCGCCACCCCCAGCACCCCCGCGGATGCAAAAGAAACCACGCTCTTTGATAATTTCAAAATTGATAGTGAAAACAATCTTATTATCATTGGAAGAACATTCAAACCAGGTCTGGCAACCTCCGGTGCTTACAGCTCTCAATTGATACAGGATGCTTCCGGTGGCCCTAGTGGGTTTATCATGAAAATAAGATCGTCGGGCCAGGTGGTATGGTTTACCTATTTCAATGCTCTTGCCCAGAATGTGGAACAACTTACTATTGATAACAACAACAACATTTATGTTGTTTCAAAAAGAAGTAAAAATGACGTATTATCCGGTGCT
>Ga0153917_1000044_pt1 | contig 152190 bp, 138 predicted proteins | sample TSFL001MetaG_FD_104695 | JGI IMG/M metagenome (GOLD analysis project Ga0153917, IMG submission 104695) | Attine ant fungus gardens microbial communities from Florida, USA - TSFL001 MetaG | ecosystem: Host-associated > Fungi > Mycelium > Unclassified | place: USA: Florida, Paynes Creek Historic... | reverse complement strand
GCGACTTTTGAAGAGTTTCCAACAGTCTGGGTTGAGCGCGCACGCGTGCAAGAAGTCCTTATGTTCCTCCGTAAAGTGGAACGTCCTTATGTCATGCTGTTTGACTTGTCTGCGGTAGATGAGCGTTTACGTGTTCACCGCGATGGTTTGCCAGCATCTGACTTCACCGTGTTCTATCATTTGTTATCGCTTGAGCGTAACAGTGACATCCGTATCAAAGTTGCCTTGAATGAAAATGATTTAAGCATTCCAACGGCAACCAACATTTGGCCAAATGCCAACTGGTACGAGCGTGAAGCTTACGATATGTTCGGTATCGATTTCGCAGGGCATCCAATGCTCCGTCGTATCTTGTTACCAACCTATTGGGAAGGTCATCCGTTACGTAAAGAATATTCTGCGCGTGCGACAGAATATACGCCGTACATGCAAGACCAGGCAAAGCAAGATTTCGAACAAGAACACTTACGCTTTGTCCCAGAAGACTGGGGTCTAAAACGCGGTAATGATGACGAAGACTTCATGTTCCTGAACTTGGGTCCTAACCATCCATCTGCGCACGGTGCGTTCCGTGTGGTATTACAGTTAGACGGCGAAGAAGTCAAAGACTGTGTACCTGATATCGGTTATCACCACCGTGGTGTGGAAAAGATGGCTGAACGTCAAACTTGGCATTCATTCATTCCTTATACGGATCGTGTTGACTACTTGGGTGGTTGTGCGCAAAACATGCCATACGTAATGGCTGTTGAGCAAATGGCAGGGATTAAAGTTCCTGAGCGTGCACAAGTCATTCGTGTCATGTTGAACGAATTATTCCGTATCAATAACCACTTGTTGTTCTGTGGTACAGCGATTCAGGATGCGGGTGGTATGACTCCTGTATTCTATATGTTCGCAGACCGTCAAAAAGTCTATGACATCGTTGAAGCGATTACCGGTTACCGTATGCACCCAGCATGGTTCCGTATCGGTGGTACAGCACACGACCTTCCAAACAACTGGCAAAAGCTTGTTAAAGAATTGCTCGAGTGGATGCCGAAGCGTTTGAACGAGTACTACACTGCTGCACTTAAAAACTCGGTATTTATTGGTCGTACGCGTAACGTTGCGCAATACGATGCTAAATCTGCGTTGGCTTGGGGTGTAACGGGTACAGGTTTACGTGCGACAGGTATTGATTTCGACGTTCGTAAATATCGTCCATACAGTGGTTATGAAAACTTCGACTTTGATATTCCTGTGGAATATGAAGGCGATGCATACGCACGTGTCTTGGTTCACTTCCGTGAAATCACTGAATCATTGAAAATTATTCAACAGTGCTTGGATAACATGCCATCTGGTCCATATAAAGCGGATCACCCATTGGCTGTTCCACCACCAAAAGACAAGACATTACAAGATATTGAAACCTTGATTACGCACTTCTTGAGCGTATCTTGGGGTCCTGTAATGCCAGCAGGCGAGTCTTCATTTATGACTGAAGTTGTGAAGGGTGCGAGTACGTATTACCTCACTTCTGATAAGTCAACCATGAGTTATCGTACGCGTATTCGTACGCCAACGTTCACGCATTTACAGCAAATGCCATCTGTGATTAACGGCAGTCTGGTTTCTGACTTGATCATTTATTTGGCGACCATTGACGTGGTTATGGCTGACGTGGATCGCTAGGGGTAAACGATTATGATGATTTTGACTGATAAAAAACCACGTGTGAATGTTGAAGGGATTTTGACTGCTGACGAAATCCATGAGATTGAACATCACATTGGTCATTACCCATACCCACGTGCTGCATCTCTGGATGCGTTGAAGTGTGTACAGCGCCGTAATGGCTGGGTAGATGACGCACAAATGAATGCGATTGCACAATTGCTCAGCATGAGTGTGGCAGATCTGGAAGGCGTAGCAACGTTCTATAACCGAATCTACCGTCAACCTGTTGGCCGTCACGTGATTTTATTGTGTGACTCGATTGCATGCTTCTTGATGGGTGCAGAAACTTTGGCAGAAGCGTTCCAGCGCGAGTTGGGAATCCAGTACGGACAAACCACAGCAGATGGTCGTTTTACCTTGCTCCCAATTTGCTGTCTAGGCAACTGCGATAAAGGGCCAACCTTAATGATTGATGAAGATACTCACGGTTTAGTGGATGTGTCATCAGTTAAACAGTTATTGGAGAAGTATGTATGAATACTGAACCAAAACCAATTTATGGCGACGGTAATCCAGAAACTCATCCGCTGACTTGGCGTTTGAGCAAACAAGATGCAGTACGTAATGCTGACGAGTACGAAACACTAGAAGGCTATGCAGGCTTTAAAAAAGCACTCAGCATGCCACCAAAAGATGTACTTGAAGTCATTAAAGCTGCGACGGTAAAAGGTCGTGGTGGTGCAGGTTTCCCAGCAGGGATCAAATGGTCATTGATGGCGCCAAACGATGGTGGTCCTCGCTATTTGATCTGTAATGCCGATGAAATGGAACCGGGTACCTTTAAAGACCGTTTGTTGATGGAAAAACTTCCTCATCAATTGATCGAAGGTATGTTGATCGCTGGTTATACCCTAGAGGCAACTCAAGGTTATATCTTCATCCGTGGCGAATATATCGAAGCAGCTCAGTACTTAAATGAAGCATTAGAGCAAATCCGTGCTAAAGGTTACCTAGGCGAAAATATCCTCGGAACTGGCTGGAACTTTGATTTACACGTTCATACCGGTGCAGGCCGTTATATTTGCGGTGAAGAAACCGCATTGATTAACTCGCTTGAAGGCCGTCGTGCCAATCCGCGTACTAAGCCGCCATTCCCGCAAGTTGCAGGGGCATGGGGTCGTCCAACGATTGTAAACAACGTTGAGACCTACAATAACTTGCCAGCAATCATGTTGCGTGGTCCTGAGTGGTATATCAACCTTTCAGCAGGTAAGTCGAAAGATCCAGGCACCAAGATTTATGGTGCATCAGGTAAAGTCAAATTCCCTGGCCTTTGGGAACTTCCATTCGGTACAACTGCGCGTGAAGTGATTGAAGAACATGCGGGCGGTATGCGTGATGGTTTGACCTTGAAAGCCTGGTTACCAGGTGGTGCATCAACTGACTTCTTGGCAGCTGAACACATTGACCTACCAATGGATTCTGAAAGCATCATGAAAGCAGGTTCACGTTTAGGTACGTGTCTGTTGATGGTGGTCGATGAAACTCAATGTATGGTCTCTGCTACACGTAATTTAGAAGAATTCTTTGCGCGTGAATCATGTGGTTTCTGTACGCCATGCCGTGATGGTTTACCTTGGGCAGTTAAAGCGCTTAAAGCACTGGAAACAGGCGAAGGTAAGAAAGAAGATATCGACCATTTACAAGAGCTTACTCGTAAATTATGGATTGGTAAAACTTTCTGTGCTCACGCACCAGGTGCGATGGAGCCGCTTATGGGCGCACTTAAATATTTCCGTAGCGAGTTTGAAGCAAAGGTTAAAACCCATGCTCCAGCTCTAGACGTAGAACAAGCTTAAGGAATTCGACTATGGCTACAATTCATGTCGATGGAAAATCGTATGAAGTCAACGGCTCAGAAAACTTGCTACAAGCATGTCTTAGCCTTGGCATCGACATCCCGTATTTTTGTTGGCACCCATCCTTAGGTTCTGTTGGTTCTTGTCGTCAATGTGCGGTGACTCAGTATGCGAATCCTGAGGACACACGTGGACGCTTGGTGATGTCATGTATGACACCTGCTGCCGACAATACCTATATCTCGATTGAAGACAAAGAAGCAACGGATTTCCGTGCGTCGATCGTTGAATTCTTGATGACGAACCACCCACACGACTGCCCAGTCTGTGAAGAAGGTGGTCATTGTCATTTACAAGATATGACGGTGATGACTCAGCACGATCGTCGTCGCTATCGCTTTACCAAACGTACTCACTATAACCAAGAGTTAGGTTCGTTTATTGCGCATGAGATGAACCGTTGTATCGCTTGCTACCGTTGTGTGCGTTACTACAAAGACTATGCTGGCGGTACTGACTTTGGTGTTTATGCCAATGCTTCACGTGTGTATTTCGGTCGTCCAGAATCAGGCACTTTAGAATCCGAATTCTCGGGTAACCTGACTGAAGTATGTCCAACAGGTGTATTCACGGATAAGACGCATTCAGCACGCTACAACCGTAAATGGGACATGCAGTATGCGCCAAGCGTATGCTTCGGCTGTTCTTCTGGTTGTAACATCTCTCCGGGTGAGCGTTATGGCGAAATCCGTCGTGTTGAAAACCGTTTCAACGGCTCAGTCAACCAATACTTCCTTTGTGATAAAGGCCGTTTTGGTACAGGCTATGTAAACCGTGAAGATCGTCCACGTCAACCTCAATTCCGCAATGGTGAAACTGTTGCGACTGTGAGTGTGGATCAGGCACTTGATCAGGTGATTGCTCAACTTCAAGGTAAGAAAGTGTTAGGTATTGGTTCACCACGCGCAAGCTTGGAATCAAACTACGCACTTCGCGAACTGGTTGGACAAGACAACTATTCAACAGGTATGTCTCAAAAAGATCAGAATCTGGTTGAATTAGCTGCATCAATCATGCAAACACAGGGCATCTATAACCCGAACATGCGTGAAATTGAAAGCTATGATGCCGTGTTGATCTTGGGTGAAGATTTAACTCAAACTGCGCCACGTATGGCTTTATCTGTTCGCCAAGCTGCGAAAAATAAAGCGAAAGAAATGGCTGCTGCAACACGTACGCCAGATTGGTTAGCTGAACCTGTTCAACGTATTGGTCAAGATGCAAAATCACCAATTTATATCCTTGCTGCAACGCAAACCCGTTTAGCGGATGTTGCAACAGGTGAAGTGGTTGCATCTCCAAATGACATTGCACGTTTAGGTTTTGCGGTTGCTGCTGCTGTTAAAGGCGAAGCGCTTGCTGGTTTAGCTGATGATGCAAAAGCATTTGCACAAACCATTGCGGATACCTTGAAAGCTGCGAAAAAGCCATTGATTATCTCTGGTACCAGCTTACAAGATCCTGCCATCATGGAAGCTGCGGCTCAAGTTGCGCAAAACCTCGGTGAACATGCAGGTTTGTCATTGACTGTTCCTGAAGTGAACTCAATGGGCTTGGCACTGTTTGGTGGTTTAAGTTTAGAACAAGCATTTGCACAAGATTATGATGCTGTTGTTGTCATTGAAAATGACTTGACTCGTCGTTTACCAGTGGCGCAAGTGAAAGCTGCATTTGACAAGGCTGAAACTGTAATCGTACTCGATCATAGCGAAACTGAAACCTTGAAACTTGCAGATATCGTACTTTCAGCAGCAAGTTTTGCTGAGGGTGATGGTACTGTCGTGAGCCAAGAAGGCCGTGCACAACGTTTCTATCAAGTGTATGACCCAAGCTACTACAAACCTGAATATGCGATCAAAGAATCTTGGCGCTGGTTACATGCCATTGAGACAGGTCTTAAAGGCAAAGCTGTGGACTGGACTTTACTTGATGATGTGATTGATGACATCGTGAAGAATGTTCCTGTGCTTGAAGCGATTCAAGATGTTGCACCTGATGCGGGTTATCGTATTCACGGTTTGAAGATTGCGCGTGAACCACGTCGTTACTCTGGCCGTACTGCAATGCGTGCGCCGTTATCGATTCACGAGCCTAAACAACCGACTGATCCTGATTCGGCATTAACATTCTCAATGGAAGGTTATGTAGGTAATCAGACAGCATCGTCACTGGTACCTTTCGCATGGTCTGCGGGCTGGAACTCACCACAAGCTTGGAACAAATACCAAGATGAAGTGGGCGGTCACTTAAAAGGTGGTGATTCAGGTGTTCGTTTATTCGATCGTTTAGCAAAACGTCCTGCACGTAGCTATGTCGCGCCGTCAGCTGTGGTTGTGAATCCTGAAAGCTTCCGTCTTGTGCCAATGCATCATATCTTTGGTTCTGGCGAATTCACCATTAAAACACCTGCGATGGAATCTCGTATTCCTGAAGCGATGTTTGCTGTGGGCGAGCAAGATGCGACACGTTTAAATGTTCAGGAGGGTCAACGTATTACCGTGAAAGCGGGCGAGACCAGCATCAGCTTACCTGTACAAGTGATCGAATATTTACCAACAGGTTATATCGGTTATCCAATTGGTCTGGCACCAACAGTTTCATTGGCAGAGCCTGTTTCTGTGGCGGTAGGAGTGTAATTCATGAATCAAGAAATTATACGTCAAACGCCACTTTGGGCTGAGAACTGGCCAATCGCTTATTCAGTGATTCAAGCCATTGTGATCTTGCTGGTGGTGGTTTTGGTTGCTGCGTTAATGTCATTTATTGAGCGTCGTCTCTTGGCATTATGGCAAGACCGTTATGGTCCAAACCGTGTTGGTCCGGGGGGTATGTTCCAGATCGTTGCCGACATGCTCAAGATCATGTTCAAAGAAGACTGGACACCAAAGTTTGCTGATAAGTTGACTTTCCGTTTAGCACCAGCAGTTGCGATGGCAACTGCGGTACTTTCGTTTATGGTTATTCCAGTAAGCCCTACACTGGGTGTTGCGGATATGAGTATCGGCCTATTGTTCTTTATGGCAATGGCGGGTATCGCAGTCTATGCAGTGCTATTTGGTGGTTGGGCATCTAACAACAAATACTCATTACTCGGTGGTCTGCGTTCTGCTGCTCAAACCATTTCTTATGAAGTGTTCTTGGGTATCTCGTTGATGGGTGTGGTTGCGATTGCAGGCTCATTCAACATGCGTGAGATTGTTGAAGCACAACGTGATATGTGGTTCATCATTCCTCAATTCTTAGGCTTCCTGATCTTCGTTGTTGCTGGTGTTGCAGTCACGCATCGTCATCCATTTGACCAACCAGAAGCTGAGCAAGAATTGGCTGAAGGTTACCACGTAGAATATGGTGGTATGAAGTGGGGGATGTTCTTCGTTGCGGAATATGTCAACGTGGTATTGATCTCTGCTTTGATCGTGACTTTATTCTTCGGCGGATGGCTTGCACCATTTAATCTGGAAATTCCATTTGTTCCACCATTATTCTGGTTCATTATCAAAACAGCATTCTTTGTAATGATGTTTGTCTTGGCACGTGGTTCGTTAATGCGTCCTCGTTATGACCAAGTGATGAACTTTGGTTGGAAAGTTTGTTTGCCATTGGCGTTGGTCAACTTGTTAGTGACTGGTGCTGTGATTCTGATGAATCAGGCCTAGGACAGCAGGGAGTACAAAATGTATAAAATTCTAGCTGGCTTTGGATCGATTGTACGTTCGTTATGGATGGTGTTCAGCCATGTAACGCGTAAACGTGACACGATCTTATATCCAGAAGTACCAGGTGAACAAATTGCACCTCCACGCTATCGTGGTCGTATCGTGTTAACACGTGACCCAGATGGTGAAGAGCGTTGTGTGGCATGTAACCTTTGTGCGGTTGCTTGTCCTGTTGGCTGTATTTCATTACAGAAAGCGGAAAAAGAAGATGGACGTTGGTATCCAGAATTTTTCCGTATCAACTTCTCACGCTGCATTTTCTGCGGTATGTGTGAAGAAGCTTGCCCGACCACTGCGATTCAAATGACACCAGATTTCGAACTTGGTGAATATGTACGTCAAGACTTGGTGTATGAGAAAGAAAACTTACTCATCTCTGGACCAGGTAAATATCCTGACTACAACTTCTACCGTGTCACTGGTATGGCAGTAAGCGGTAAAGAAAAAGGTCAAGCACAAAAAGAAAGTGCACCAGTTGATGTACGGAGCTTATTACCATGATGTGGCCATTTTATTTGATGGCACTCGTGGCCATTGTTTCGACAGTACGTGTTGTGACCAACACCAATCCTGTGCATGCATTATTAAGTTTGATCGTTTCTCTTCTTGCTGTTGCAGGCATTTTCATGATCGTAGGCGCGCCATTTGCTGGTGCGCTTGAGATCATCGTTTATGCGGGTGCAATCATGGTCTTGTTCGTCTTCGTTGTCATGATGTTGAATCTTGGCCAGGATACGATCGAACAGGAAAGCAAATGGTTGACCTCAGATGCATGGGCATATCCTGCACTCATGAGCTTCTTGTTGGGCTTAATCCTGGTGTGGATGTTAGGCGGTGAATACACCACAATTTCTGCGCCAATGGGTACAGAAGTTGTTGGCCCTAAAGCAGTTGGTCAAGCACTATTTACTCACTATCTATTATTGGTAGAAGTTGCCGCGATGTTATTGCTTGCAGCACTAGTTGCAGCATTTCACTTAGGCAAACGTGAACCAGGTGCAGAAGAGGATAAAGAATAATGGGACACATCCCTTTAGAACATGGTTTGATCGTTGCAACCATCCTTTTTGCACTCGGTTTTTACGGTGTGATGGTGCGACGCAACCTATTATTTATGCTAATGAGCCTTGAAATCATGATGAATGCCGCTGCGTTGGCATTCGTTTTGGCAGGTAGTGTTTGGGCACAGCCAGATGGACAAGTCATGTTCATCCTGATTTTGACCCTTGCTGCAGCAGAGGCATGTATCGGTCTTGCGATCGTCCTTCAGTTTTATCATCGCTTCCATCATCTGGATGTGGATGCTGCTAGTGAGATGCGCGGATGAGTACATTATATTTAACCGTTTTATTCCCGCTCATTGGTTTTATCCTTTTAGCGGCAGGGCGTGACAAACTTTCTGAAAATGTAGCTGCCATTATTGGTGTCGGTTCAGTCGGTTTATCTGCGTTATTTGCTTTAATTGCTGGTCTTGCATTTACCAGCAGCGGTCAAACCGTTTTTGTTCAGCACTTATGGACGTGGTTCAGTGTTGGCGGTTTTGAGCCAGGTATCAGCTTGCACCTTGATGGCTTGTCATTATTGATGACAGGTATGGTCACTGGTGTTGGCTTCCTGATTCACATTTTCGCATCATGGTATATGCGTGGTGAAGAAGGCTATGCGCGTTTCTTCTCTTATTTCAACCTGTTCGTTGCCAGCATGTTGTTGTTGGTATTGGGCGATAACCTTGCGTTATTGTTCTTGGGTTGGGAAGGCGTAGGTCTGTGTTCATATCTTTTGATTGGTTTCTACTACTCAAACCCTGCAAATGGTTGGGCAGCAATCAAGGCATTCACCGTAACACGTGTGGGTGACGTATTCTTACTTATCGCATTATTCCTGCTTTATCAACAGTTTGGTACTTTGAATATTCAGTACATTGTTGAAAATGCAGCAACTGTGATGACGCAAAGCTCATCATTGTCAATCTGGACAGCATTGATGTTGTTCTTGGGTGCAGCAGGTAAATCTGCGCAAATCCCATTGCAAACATGGTTGGCAGATGCGATGGCTGGTCCTACACCAGTATCCGCATTGATCCACGCTGCGACAATGGTTACAGCGGGTGTGTACTTATGCTGCCGTATGTTCTCTGTGATGGAAATGGCACCAGAAGTGATGCAGTTCATCTCGATTACAGGTGCAGTGACTTTGCTTGTGGCTGGTTTTGCCGCATTGGTTCAAACCGATATCAAACGTATTCTGGCTTACTCAACCATGAGTCAGCTCGGTTATATGTTTATGGCGGTGGGTGCTGAAGCGTACCAAGCAGGTTTATTCCACATGCTTGCTCACGCATTCTTCAAAGCATTATTGTTCCTTTCTTCAGGTGCCGTAATTCTTGCATGTCATCACGAACAAAACATTTTCAAAATGGGTGGATTACGTCACAAGATTCCATTCGTATTCTGGTGTTTCGTGATCGGTGGTGGCGCATTGGCAGCACTTCCAATCGTAACGGTTGGCTTCTTTTCTAAAGATGCGATCTTGGGCGCGGTATATGCTCAATCAACCATTGCAAACCTTCCGCTTTACAATACCTTGTATTGGGTAGGTGTTGCGGGCGCATTCTTAACGTCTATTTATACATTCCGCTTAATCTGGGTCGTATTCTTCGGCGAAGAGAAAACGCATGCACATGCCATTCATGGTGTAACTTATTGGGGCCCGCTTGCGATTCTTGCTGCACTGTCAACAGGTATTGGTTACTTCTTACAAGCACCAGTTGCCAAGTTATTGACGGCTGCAAATATTCCAAGTTTTGCGATTCCTGAAACATTAGAAGCTGCCGTTTCTCATGCTGAACATTTAGCAAGTGGTGTTGCCCTTGTTGGTCTGGCTGTAGGTATCTTCTTGTTTGCCTTTGCGTATGGTGCAGTTAAATCATTTGCTCAAAGTTCTTTGGGTTCAGGTTTAGCGCATATTTGCCGTACTGCATTTGGTTTTGATGCTTTGTATGACATCGTATTTGTAAAACCTTATTTATTGATTGCGAAAATTTTAGGTCGTGATCCAGTTGATGGTCTATGGTTAGTACTCCCTGCAATTGTGAAGGGCGGTAATAGCTTTACAAGTTCGCGTCAAACAGGTTCATTACGTGAATACGCATCAAGCATGTCACTCGGTGTAGTGGTGTTATTGATGATCTTGATCGTGATTCAGGTTGTGGGGAAATAAAATGGAAAACAATTTAATTTTACCCGCACTGATTTTAGTTCCTTTCATTGCTGGTTTTATTTGCTGGTTAGTTGATAAATTCGACCAGCACTTACCGCGTTGGATTGCCTTAATTGGTATGCTCATTACTTTTGGTTTGGGCATCGCACTTTGGCAAAGTGGTACATATAGCTACGAGTTGGGCGGTAAAGTCCCGACTTGGGCAGCTGAATTCCATCTTCCATGGATTCAGACTTTAGGTATTAGCATTCACTTGGCGGTGGATGGTTTATCTCTTCTTATGGTGTTGTTAACCGCATTACTTGGTGTACTTGCAGTTGGCTGTTCATGGGGTGAGATTCAAAAGAATGTTGGTTTCTTCCATTTAAACTTGCTTTGGAGTTTAGGTGGGGTGATCGGCGTATTCTTGGCGATTGACTTATTCTTGTTCTTCTTCTTCTGGGAGATGATGCTTGTACCAATCTACTTCCTGATTGCGTTATGGGGTCATAAAGGTTCGAATGGTCGTTCACGTGTTTACGCTGCAACTAAATTCTTCCTCTATACACAAATCGCTGGTTTGATCATGTTAATCGGTATCTTGGGCTTAGTTGTCTATGGATACATGATGACAGGCATGATCGGTTTCGATTACAACTATTTATTGGCTGTTGCGAACCACTTACCACCTGAAGTTGCTTATGCATTCATGCTGTGTTTCTTCATCGGCTTTGCGGTGAAATTACCAGTATTCCCATTACACGGCTGGTTGCCTGATGCGCATGCGCAAGCACCAACAGCGGGTTCTGTGGATTTGGCGGGTATCTTGATTAAGACAGCTGCGTATGGTTTGCTTCGTTTCGTAATTCCATTCTTCCCAGCAGCGTCAGCACAATTTGCTGATATCGCCATTATTCTGGGCTTGATTGGTATTTTCTACGGTGCATTCCTTGCTTACCAGCAAACAGATATGAAGCGCTTACTTGCGTATACGTCTATTTCGCACATGGGTTTCATCTTACTTGCAATCTACGCAGGTAATATTCTGACATTCCAAGGTCTCATGATCATGATGTTGGCACATGGCTTGTCATCTGCTGCATTGTTCATTATGTCTGGTCAGGTTTATGAGCGTTTACACACACGTGATTTACGTTTAATGGGCGGCCTTCGTGGTCAGCTTCAATACTTGCCATTTTTCCTGATGTTCTTTGTTGCAGCATTGGTTGGTGTACCAGGTCTAGGTAACTTTATTGGTGAATTCCTGATTCTTATGGGTTCATTTAAAGCTTATCCAGCTTTCACCATCATTGCAGCAGTGAGCTTGGTATTTGCTGGTCTTTATGGTCTGATCCTGATTCACAAAGCATTGTTTGGTGAACCAAACCCAGAGCAAAAACAGCACTATACCAGCCCGCTTAAAGATTTATCTGCACGTGAAGTCAGCATTTTGATGATCTGTGTGATCGGCTTAGTTTGGTTAGGTATTTACCCACAAACCTTCTTGGATATGTCACATTCAAGCATGCAGTGGTTAGTAAATAGTTATATGCCAGTACAAGAAGTTGTTGAAACTGTTCAACAGGCTGCAACTCAACTTGAACATGTGGAGATGCAATAAACCATGAACTTCACAATTTCTTTTTCTGAGCTGATGCCTTTAGCTCCAGTGATGATTGTGGCACTGACTGCAATCGTCGTGATGTTGTTGACTGCGATTAAACGTAATCACAACCTCATTGCGACCACTTCGGTTGTAGGTTTAAACCTTGCTGCAATCTTTATTGCATACACCATGTTTACTGGGCACTTTGCGCCAGTAAACGTGATGGGCATGTTTATGGTTGATCCATTTACCATGCTCTATCAATTCCTGATTTTGATTGCTGCTTTGGCGTGCTGTACCTTGTCTCATGCGTATATCGAGACTTATAAGGAAAACCGCGAAGAACTTTACATCTTGTTGCTGTCTTCAGTTGCAGGTGCAATGTTATTGGTTGCAAGTTCGCATTATGCAGCATTCTTCATCAGCTTAGAGTTGATGTCGATTCCTGTGTACGGCATGTTGGCGTATACCTACCAACGTAGCCAGTCTTTGGAAGCGGGGATCAAATACCTTGTACTTTCAGCGACTGCATCTGCAATGTTGTTGATGGGTATGGCTTATATTTATGCTTATACAGGTTCATTGTCATTCTATGACTCTGTTCAGGCATTGTTTACTGCAATCAAACAACCAATGGTGTTATTGGGCTTAGGTTTAATTATCTTTGCTGTTGCATTCAAACTTTCACTTGCGCCATTCCATAAATGGACGCCAGATGTGTATGCCGGTGCGCCAGCGCCAATGGCAACCTTCTTGGCTACGGCTGCGAAAGTTGCAACGATCGGTTTATTTGTCCGTTACTTACTCACTTCTGGTGCGATCCTGATTGAGTCAATTGTGACGGTAATTACCATCATTGCAGTATTGTCGATTGTCGTGGGTAACTTACTTGCAGTACGTCAAGTTAACTTGAAGCGTATCTTGGGTTATTCATCAATTGCACACTTTGGTTATTTGTTGATTGCTTTGATCAGCATGACTTATGCAAGCCTCGGTAGCGTGACGGTTTATGTGATTACTTATGTACTCACTACAATCGGTGCGTTCGGTGCAGTTGCCTTAATGTCTAGCCCGTATAACAACGTTGATGAAGCACAAAGTCTTGCGGACTACCGTGGTCTGTTCTGGCGCCGTCCGATCTTGACTGCAACATTAACTGTAATGATGTTGTCTTTAGCGGGTATTCCATTAACTGCAGGCTTCATTGGTAAGTTCCTTGTAGTGATGGCTGCGGTAACCACACAACACTGGTTCCTGGCTGCAATGATCGTTGTGGGTAGTGGTATCGGTTTGTATTACTACTTACGTGTGATGGTTGTCATGTACATGACACCACCAGATGTACCACGTATTGATGCTGATGCACACTGGGGTACTAAAGTGGGTGGCTTGATGGTGCTTGCTGCTGCATTACTTGTATTCGTATTGGGTGTCTATCCAGATCCGATGATTAACCTCGCATTGAAGGCTGAGATCATGTCTCCATTGCACTTTATGTTGTCTCAACAACAGTAATCGTCTGATTTGTACAAAAAAGCCTCCAAAATTGGGGGCTTTTTTATTGCCGAGTAAAAAAACGCTTTATAATAGACAAAGATTAACATTACCTAGGTACTCACTCGTGTCGATTCAAGAAATTCGTCATCCGCTTATTCGCCATAAACTTGGTTTACTACGTCGTTCTGACATCAGTACCAAGAATTTTCGTGAATTAGCGCAAGAAGTCACGATGTTACTGACTTATGAAGCAACAAAGGATCTTCCTGTTGTTGAGCATGAAATTGATGGGTGGGCAGGGAAAGTCTCAACTCAGCGTATCGCAGGGAAGAAAATCACAATTGTACCTATCTTGCGTGCTGGTATTGGGATGTTGGAAGGTGTACTGAGCCTGATCCCAAGTGCGAAAGTGAGTGTTTTGGGTTTAGAGCGTGATGAAGCAACCTTGGAAGTTCGTACTTACTATAAAAAGTTAGTGCCAGATGTTGCCAATCGTTTGGCTATGATCATTGATCCAATGCTTGCGACGGGTAATTCACTCATCGCCGCGATTGATGTATTGAAAGCAAGTGGCTGTAAAGATATTCGTGTTATGGTCTTGGTTGCCGCACCAGAAGGTGTAGCTAAAGTAGAAGCGGCACATCCTGATGTTCGCATTTATACTGCCTCGATTGACCAAGGTTTAAATGAAGAAGGTTATATCGTTCCTGGTCTGGGTGATGCAGGCGATAAAATCTTTGGTAGTGTTCAAAAAGACTAATTTTTGACACATTCTTAAAAGAGACTTGATCTCATCCTGAAGCTATTTTGAGGATTGATTGAAAGTCTCTTTTTTATTTTTATATACTGTCATCATCGCATTGAGAAAATAGGATAAATGTCATGAAGCAAGAATTCTATCAAGGCAAAGTTAAACAATATAATCCAGACAAAGGCTTTGGTTTTATTGGGACGTCTGAAGGGGATGTATTTTTTCATATTTCAGAGTATCCAGCCGATGCTGAACCGAAAAGAAATGAAAAAGTGAAATTTATCGTTGTTGAAAATGACGGGAAGTACAAAGCGACCAAGATTGAACGTCTTGATCCGAATCCTGCCAAAACCAAGAAAACCAAAATTGCTGAGCACAATAATTCGATTACGTCGGCATTATTGTCAAACTTCCGTCGCTGAATACACAACATTTATCCTTTTTTTATTTAGGTATCCACTTAAATATTATGAGAAAAGAGGCTTTCTAGCCTCTTTTTTTATTAGAATAGAAGCAATATAAAAAATAGAGCGTACGCAATGTTTCTTGAGGGAAAAATTAAAAAATACAATTCAGAGCGCGGTTTTGGTTTTATTCAGGTAGAAGGAAGAACATCAGATATTTTCTTTCATATTACTGATTTTCCCAAAATGACTGGTGAACCGAAACTAGGGGAAAGGCTTAAATTTCTGATTGTTGAAGAGCATGGAAAATTTAAAGCAACTAATATTGTTCGATTGGACTTAAAAAGGGAAAGCCCGATTTCTGAAATCACTCCTAATGAAAAATTGACTGTACCAGCGTTATCTAACCGTACTCAAGAGACTTCCAAGAAAGGATTAACATTTACCATCGTAGGATTAATTGTAATTGCAATCTTAAGTGGTTTAGTTTTTCAGAAGTACCAATCTTATCAGCAATCAAAAAAACTAAAAGCTGCTCAGTTGATCGAAGAGCAAAGGAAAATTGTAGAACAACAACGAAAAGTTATTGGTGAATTACCGCAAGTAAAGCTGTCGGAAAAAACCAAGAGGGCACTCGAATCTAGTCATGTCCAATCTGTTCAGAACGAACCATCTACTAAAGAAAATAACCAATTCCAGTGTGATGGACGAGAGCACTGTTCCCAAATGGGTTCTTATGAGGAAGCATTGTTCTTTTTAAGAAATTGTCCTAATACAAAAATGGATGGTGATGGGGACGGTATTCCTTGTGAACGTCAATTCGGACGTTAAATACGGAGCATAGGCAATGAGGGAGAGTACTGTTTAAATAATATATGTTATTGAATAGACTAAAATTAAGATAAGACAAAATAAAGTTTCTAAGATAGCGGTGTAGACTTTGAGATAAATTTCCGAGATTGGTTCTTAATGTTAAAGTGATAAATAGTTATTACTTTGTTAATGGTTTTTATTATCATTTGTTAATTATTCTTATATAATATGATCAAATTTTTATCGGGGTATGGTCACTTGAAAAAGAATATATTGTTTCTATCTCTCATTGCATTACCAATGTTTGCTATGGCTGAAGAAAACACAGTTTTGCCAACGATTGTCGTGAAAGCCGACTCACAAGCAACAGATGCAACAGGTAAACTTAAAAAAGATGCCAGTTTAGGTATCCTCGGTGAGAAAGCTGTATTGGATACGCCGTTCAGTATCCAGTCCTATACCGAGCAGGCAATTAAAGATAAGCAAGCGGATTCGATTGCAGGCATTCTTAAAAATGATCCAAGTATTCGTACCACCACCAATAGTGGGCATTTAAACGAAAACTTTATGATTCGCGGCTTTGCGGTGACATGGGAAGATGCCAATATTAATGGTGCTTATGGTATGTCGCCAAGTGGTCGTACACCGACTGATATTTTAAGCTCTGCCAGTGTATTGAAAGGCCCAAATGCATTAATTGCAGGCATGGCACCAGGCGGGAGTATTGGTGGAGTCGTGATGGCAACAACCAAACGTGCGGATCGGGATCTGACCCAAGTCTCTGCGATGTACGAAGGTGGTGGTTACTACAAATCAGGTTTTGATGTATCTCGCCGTTTTGGTGAAGACAACAAATTTGGTGCGCGTGTCAGTGCGACTTATGGACAAGGTGAACATATTGTTGACGGGCTGGAAGATGAAAATACGGCTGCGGTACTTGCACTCGACTATACGACCGATCAGGCCAAAATTAACTTTGATGCTTATTCGGTACGAGATAAGCGTGATGGTGGTTCACCAGCAATGATCTCTTTTGCGACTTTGGGACGTGTTTTACCAGCACCAGATGGCAAACTGAATTATTTCCCACATTTAGAAGGTATGCAAAGTGCTAATTATGTGGGCTTATCAGGAGAATATAAGCTTCTACCAAATTTAAAAGCATTTGCAGGCGCTGGGTTCAATGAGCGTGAATACCGTGGGCATTTATTTGGTACCCGTATGATCGTAGGTGATTATCCCGTTAATCATCAAGGCATAGGTAATACCAGTCCATTGGTCGGTGCGGATGGCGATGCACTGGCACAGTATTATCGAGTCGGTTCAAAGGAACATAACACCACCTTTAATGCAGGTTTAGAAGGTCAGATTTTTACAGATGATATTTCCCATACGTTGGCATTCCGAGCAGATTACCTGAAACGTAAATATAGTCAGCATCAAGGACGTGGCGCAAAAGAAGTTTATTTTCCAACTAATATCTATGATCCAAGTAGCGAAGGGCATATGCCTGATACTTGGCCAGTTATTGTACCTTTCGCCGATGATGTCTATGTCAGCTATAGCTTAAGTGATCAGATTTCCATGCTGGATGACAAGCTACAGTTTATTTTAGGTGTGCGCTATCAAGACATGAATTTAAAAGCGCTGACGACCAATGCACCGCCATTGAAAGATGATAAGTTATCTCCAAGTGCCGCTATTGTTGTGAAACCTTTTGGTGAAGAAACTTCATTCTATGCGAGTTATGTGGAAGGTCTGGTTCGAGGTACAACGGTATCTAATGAGGCAGATGCAAATTACAATAAAACATTTGCCCCATTTGAAAGTAAACAATATGAAATTGGTGCGAAATATCAAGGGGAGCGTTGGTTACACACTTTAGCGCTGTATCAAATTAAAAAACCGAGCACGATGACAGATACAAGCTATCGTGATCCGAACAATGCAAATATTAAGCAAATCACAACAGATGGTGCGAAGACTGAATCAAAAGGTGTTGAGTACGGTTTCTCTGGTAAAGTGACGGAAGACTTAATCGTTTACGGTAATCTGGCTTATATTGATACCGAATATAAGAAAGGACTTTTAACGGGCGGAGTCGATATATCTGGCAATACCATTGAGGGTACACCAGAGATTACCGCAGGCGTTGGTGTAGATTACACCTTACCCTATGTAGAAGGTTTAAGCGTGAATGCATTTGTGACTTATGTGGATGACCAATACTTAACTGCGAACAATAATTTAAAATTACCTGATTATACCTTGGTTGATTTAGGTGCGAAGTACGCAACTAAACTGGGTGGAGTAAATACAACGTTCCGTGCCAATGTGGATAATGTCACTGATAAGAAATATTGGGATGGCGTGTTTACCAGTGGCTTTACTACAGTTGGCGCAGGTCGTACTTATAAACTTGGTGTGAGCTTCGACTTCTAAATCAAACTGCATAAAAAAATGCTTCCAAGTGGAAGCATTTTTTTATTTAAAAAGTTAAACTTTTGCTTCGCAAAATTGCAAAAAGGCTTTTAAGCCAGGCCCTTGGTATTTTTGGCGATGTACCAGCATATAAAGCGGACGGGTTAATTCCCAATAAGGCGTATCTAGAATGACTAACTGGCCTTTTTCCTGAAGAGGTTCAATCGCCAGTTTGGAAATACATGACATGCCCAAACCACCTGCGACTATTTTTAAAATCGCTTCATTATGACCCAGTGTTAAACGGATATTGGCATCTGGTAAATCTTGTAAAATAGCATTATCAAACACTTCACGTGTTCCTGAGCCTTCTTCACGTAAGATCCATTCTACTTCATCAAAATCTGCCGGTGTAATGGGGCGGTTGAGCTGTGCCAGTGGATGATCAGGCGCACAACATACAGCCAGTTCATCATTACGCCAATGAATACATTGTAGTTGTGGTAAATGACATGAACCTTCGATTAAGGCGAGATCAAGCTGAAATTGATTCACTGCTTCAATCATTTGACGGGTATTACCCACTTGCAGTTGGAGATGCGCTTGTGGATGACGCTGTAAAAAATCAGCCATCAAATCAGGCATTAAATAATCGCTGATGGTGAGTGTTGCCCCAAGGCGTAAATCAATGCTTTGCAACTCGCCTTTGGCCGCTTGTTCAAAAGCTTCACAACGCCCTAAAATCTCAAGCGCTTGAGGAAGTAAAAAACGTCCTAGATCATTCAGTTGTAAGCGTTTTCCTAGACGGTCGAATAATGGTGCACCCAGACCATCTTCTAAATCTGCTAAGGCCATACTTGCCGCACTTTGTGTGAGACGAACAGCATCACTCGCTTTGGTTACAGTTCCCTCTTGAGCGACCGCCACGAAAACAGCCAATTGGCGTAATGTCATGCGCATGTTAAATAGCCTTAATGTTTTGAGTATCCATCATTTATTCGATCATGCTAACATGAGCCTACTGTTTCGTGCCACGTTCAAATCATGTCAATTGAAAAATTTAGCGTAGAAAAGGTTTTATCTGTACACCGTTGGGCTGACAATCTGTTTAGTTTTACCATGACCCGTCCAGCCCATTTTAAATTCACTGCAGGGCAGTTTGCCCGTATTGGTTTAATGGTAGATGGCGAACTGGTGGTTCGTGCTTATTCGGTGGTGTCTTCACCCTTTGATGAAACGCTAGAATTTTTTTCAATTGTGGTACCCGATGGCGCATTTACCTCAAATCTACAACACCTTAAAGTGGGTGATGAGCTGTATCTGGAAAAGATCTCGTATGGTTATTTAACCCTTGCGCGTTATCAGCAACCTTTACCGCAGGATTTATGGTTGTTGGGGACAGGAACTGGTCTGGCGCCGTTCTTATCGATGCTGCAGGATTTCGAAACATGGAATAAATACCAGCATATCAATCTGGTTTATAGCGTTCGTACCGAGTCTGAACTGGCTTATGTAGATCGTATTCAAGAAATTGCGGCGCTGTTTGGTGAAGGGCATACGGGCTTTAAATTTGTCCCGATCATCACGCGTGATCCAAAGGCGCCATTACATGAGCGCTTACCTGTGCTGATTGGCAATGGTGAACTGGAAAAAGCTGTTGGCTTAGATTTGAATCCAGCCAGCAGTCATGTGATGTTATGTGGTAATCCGCAAATGGTGGAAGACACCAAAGATGCGCTAAAACAGCGTGGTTTAATTATGAATCGTCGTGGTGAAGGTAATATTGCCGTAGAAAATTACTGGTAACAGACTTCGGTTGAGACGATCCATTTAAATGGGAGAGGAAGGATATGTTTAGTGAACAAACATATCCATAAATTCACGAATTTCCTGAATCGCCGTGTCTACATCAGTGGTTAACCAGGTCGGTTCGAATAACCCAATATAATGCTCAAGGCGTTCTTGAGGAACGACCAGACGTACAGGACAATCTTCTTCCAGTAAGCGCCACGGCAAGATGGGAACTTCATTATCTAAAAAAGGCTGTACATTACGAATATCAATGATCATGGCATTGATACAGTCTGGTAATGGCATCACCGAAAACTCTTCTGTACGGCGACGAAAATATTCCAGATCACCCCATTTCAGGATATAGCTTGGCTTATTAAACTCAATAATTCCAATCAAATGTTCATCGCGTGTGTGATGTAAAAAACATTGATGTGTTACATCAGTGTCCAAATCAAGAGAAACACTTTGTTGGCTATAGGACATAAAGCAAAACATTTAAAAAACGGGACTGAGCATTATAGCTTATTTTTGTTGCTCGCTAAAGCCGCCTATATTTTAAACAAAAAATAAAATAAAAAAAGTAGAGTTCTGCAACTAGCGCAACGATAGTCCGAAGCTTCTTCACACAATGCTACACAGCACGTTGCTAATATAAATATTGAAAAGTAATAAGGATGAGGGCTGCTATCATGCATGATTTTAGTAAGCCACAACCCCATGTGGCGAGCAAAGAAGAAATTACCAAAAAGAGAAGATTACCCGTTTATATTTTGATTCTGGTGGGAATCTTCCTGATTGCATTACTTGTTTATATGGTTGCTGATCATTCAGCCAATCCAACTGCACAAGTGATCCTGTCACAAATGCAGTCGGCAGTTCTGAATGCTTAGACAAGCATATTTTAAGACCGAGAATTAATTCTTCAAAAAGCTCATTGGTGTGAATCAATGAGCTTTTTTGCAATATTTTGCGCACTTTTTGTTGTATTAGTGCTGCCATTTATTGATTGGAAAATAGACAAAAATTATGGTGGAAGCATCCATAAATCATGTTCTTAGTTCATAGAGCAACCATGGGTGGACTGTACAAGACTGAAAAACACAACATAAGGATAACAACATGAATGAATTTTTTAATGACCCCTCCAACCGAGGAGGATTTGATGCAATGTATTATTGGGATCAATTTCACCCAATTTTAGCTGCAATTGTAATCTTGCTGGTCGGCTGGATTATTGCTCTGGTGGTTGCAGCAGGTGTGAAAAAATTACTGCAAAAACTTGATACCAATCATAAATTGTCGTCTGCAACTGGTCGTACCCCAAATATTGAGAATCTTATTTCCAAGCTGGTGTTCTGGTTTATCATGATTCTGGCGGTTGTGGGTGCATTAAATGTCTTAAATATCAGTGGTGTGAGTGATCCATTTAGCAATATGGTCGGGCGGATTCTGGCCTTTATTCCTAATCTGTTTGCTGCTGTTGCAGTCGGTTTTATTGGTTGGATTGTTGCCCGTTTGGTACGCGCAGGATTAACCAATGTACTTGCCAGAACCGAGCTTGATGAGAAGCTGAGCGGTGAGGTCGGTGTGAGTTCACTGAGTAGCAATATCGGTGAGATTTTTTACTGGCTGGTTTTATTACTGTTCTTGCCGATTGTTTTATCGATTCTCGGTTTAACAGGGCTATTAATTCCTGTACAGAACATGGTGAATGATGCCGTTGCTTATTTACCGAATCTGTTTATTACAGGTGTCATTATCTTCGTCGGTTATATTCTTGCGAAGATTGTACGTGGCATTGTTGAAGGTTTAAGTAATAGTTTGGGTTTACAGACACAGGCTGAAAAAGTAGGGCTATTTAAAAATTCAAATGTCTCTAAATTTTTAGGCTCTTTTGTCTTCGCCGTCATTATTATTACCACTTTAATTGTGGCATTTGAAGCACTAGGTATCGAAGCGATTTCTCAACCAGCGACCTCAATGCTGAATGAAATTATGCACGCAATTCCACAAATTATTGCGGCAGGCCTGATTTTAATTGTGGCTTATATTGTTTCGCGTTTTGTCGGACGTTTAGTGGCTGAATTGATTTCAGGTGCGGGTGTCGATGAAATTCCAATGAAACTCGATATCCAACGTTTCCTTGGACAAACACGTGTTTCAGATGTGGTTGGCTGTCTAATCGTGTTCTTCACTATGCTGTTTGCTGTTTCAGAAGCAGCGAATCGTCTAGGGCTGGAACAGGTGAGCGTACTTATCGCCATGTTTATCCAGTTCGGTGCAAGTATCTTGCTGGGTGCAGTGATTCTGGTGATCGGCTTCTGGCTGGCGAATGTGGTTGCCAATGTCGTTCAACGTGGTGAATATAATAGCTCTCGCTGGTTAGGTAATCTGGTCCGTATTTTAATTATGGGGCTTGTGATTGCGATGGGCTTGAAAGCAATGGGTATTGCGGATTCTATTGTTAATCTGGCCTTCGGTTTAACACTGGGTTCGGTTGCAGTCGCATTTGCATTGGCCTTTGGTTTAGGCGGTCGTCAACCTGCAGAGCGTTTACTTGGTGATTTACTGGATAAGGCAAAAACAGAAGGCAACAAACCAAATCCCTTGCACAAGGATGAGGTTAAGCCAGCAGCGCCTGTGAGCCCAACACCAACAGCGCCAACAACTCCAGTGAATCCTGTGAGTCCGACACCAACTTCATCAGATACTCCGGCGAATCCAACACCACCAACTCCACCATATTCGGATGAATAGTAAAAAATAATCTTTGATTTTTTCAATCAATTCGACCACTCTAAGCAGGGTGGTCGTTTTGTTTTTATTCGCACTTTTGGCCTTTATTTGTAATGCTGTCCAGAGTTGTTAGGACTCACGTTTTGCATCCAGCTCAGCTCACAATGTGGAAAATTCTGAGCGAAGTGGAATGGGCAAGTTGCGCATTCGATTGGGTCGAAGTGAAAACTTGGCCTAAAAAGCAATTCATTTATAGATAAAGTCCCCATAGTCTCTCAATAAAAAGTTAATAGGAGAACAGAATGAAGAGGCCAAATCGTGTATTTGCACCGATTATTATTGCAGGTATTACTGTTGGTTTTTTGGCAAGTGCTTACAAATTTGTCGTGGCGAAATCAAGCCCAACCAAAGAAAAATCAATCGAAAATACCCAGAAAATCCCGTCTTCGGAAGCTGCTAATTCTTCAGATGAACCACATTAAGTATTGATTCATCTGAAGCCAAAGCGAAGGGTAAGTATTAAAAACGTATTTAAACGAATTGGGCTGCTGCCTGTGCAGATGACCATGCCCACTGGAAGTTATAACCGCCTAAGTGTCCTGTCACATCCAGTACTTCGCCAATAAAATATAGGCCTTTCTGTTTCTTACTTTCCATGGTTTTTGATGAGACTTCGCTGGTATCTACACCACCCAGTGTCACTTCTGCTGTGCGATAACCCTCGGTTCCAGACGGTTTAACGGAAAAGGCATGGAGCTGTGATGCAATTTGCTCCAGTTGAAGGTCGCTTATATTGCCAATCGCAGTTTCACTTTGCTCTGCCCAGATCAATTGCTGTAATTCAAGTACGATGCTTTTGGCGGTAAATTCGCTCAGCAAGGTTCGTAACAGCACTTTCGGCTGAGATTTTTTCTTTTCTTTGAAAAATTGAGCAAAATCCTGAGTTGGAAAGAAATCAATTTTAAAGCTTTCACCGACATGCCAATAGTTGGAAAGTTGCAAAGCGCTTGGGCCGCTGAGTCCGCGATGGGTAAAGAGCAAGGCTTCGGTAAATTGATGACGTTCATTGATCAAGGTTGCATCTAGCGCATTGCCGCTTAAACGGGTGGTCACTTCTTTAAATTGATCTGAGAAGGTAAAGGGAACCAGACCTGCGCGTGTTGGGTAGACGTGATGTCCGAACTGCTGTGCAAGCTCATAACCAAAGCCAGAACCGCCTAAAGTTGGAATAGACAAACCGCCTGTCGCAACCACCACCGATTCACATTGATAAGTACCTTGACTGGTTTCAATGATAAAGCCTGAATCTGCTTGTGCTTTGACTTGCTGTACTTCGCAATGGGTTTGAATTTGTACACGTTTGGCTTTATCACATTCTGAAAGTAACAGTTCAAGGATTTCTTTTGATCCTTTTAAGGTAAAAAGCTGACCGTGCTTGCGTTCTTCATATTCAATTCCGTATTCACACACCAGACCAATAAAGTCCCAGTTGCTATAGCGGGTGAGGGCAGAAATAACGAAATGCGGATTTTCAGAAAGATAGTTCGCAGGCTCGACATCCAGATTGGTAAAGTTACATTTACCTCCACCAGACATCAAAATCTTTTTACCGACTTTATTGGCTTTCTCAAGCACTGCAACCGAGCGCCCACGTTTGCCTGCTTCAGCAGCCAACATCAAGCCTGATGCACCTGCACCTAAAACAACAACATCAACTTGATGGATCATGGGGGGAAATACTCCAGAGCGGAAAAGCGGGCAATTATAAAAGATTTATGCAGCTTTTAGTATGTTTTCAATTTTCCTTGTAAACCGCCTGTGTGAATCGCAAGAATACGGGTATTTTCTGGGAAATGTTGTTGCTGAATCAGGTCAAAAAGTCCCATCATCATTTTAGCGGTATAAACCTGTTCTAATGGAATCGCATATTGCTGTTCAAACTGTTGCATAAATTGCAGTAGCGCTGGACTGGTTTTGGCGTAGCCACCGCAACAATAGGCATCAGTTAAAGACCAATTTTTTTTATCAGCCCACTGTTGAATGTCTTGTTGTAGAAAATCACCTTTTAAGGCAGAAAAGCCCAGCACATGCTGTCGATCTGAACTGCTTTCAATCAGTCCTGCAATGGTTCCACCTGTACCAACGGCACAGCAAATCACATCATAATTTTCTCGATCATGAGCAGAGAGTATTTCCTGACTGCCTTGCAAGGCAAGTGCATTGGTTCCGCCCTCTGGAACGATGAAAGCTTGCGGATATTGTTGTTGTAGCTGTTGTAAATACGCGGCTTCATGGCGCAGTCGATATTCGGCCCGACTCACAAAATGCAGTTGCATACCGAAATCATGCGCAGTTTGTAGTGTTGGATTTAAGACTTGCGAAGCCAACTCGTCTCCGCGAATAATGCCAATACTTTGAAAACCAAAACGTTGAGCGGCATACGCTGTTGCGGCAATGTGGTTAGAAAAAGCCCCACCAAAAGTCAGTATTTTTGAGCAGCCTTGTTGCTGTGCGGCAAGCAGGTTGTATTTAAGTTTGAAAAACTTATTGCCTGAAATGTGGGGATGAATCTGATCCAGACGCTTCACTGTGAGTTGAACTGGTGCAGGAATCTCTAAGGTCTGATAGGGAGTGGGAAAAGCAATGTGATCAAACATCTTAGATCATGAGAAAAGAGCTTGATCACATTGTAAATGGATTTGATTGAGAATGTCAGTATGGTTTAGGAACTGGTGTCTACCGAAGTAATGACAGACATACCTGGACGTAAATTTTCCATCCCTTTCTGATTTGGATCTACGGTGATCCGTACAGCAATACGTTGTACCACTTTGGTGAAGTTACCTGTCGCATTGTCAGGCTTCAATACACTGAATTCTGAACCTGCCGCAGGAGAAATCTGCTCTACCTGTCCAGTGAACTTCTGATGATTCATCGCATCCACAGTGAAATAGGCTTTTTGACCAATTTTCATATTGGCAATCTGAGTTTCCTTAAAATTGGCAATGACCCAAGTTTGTTGGGGAATTAAATAGAGCAGTTGTGTGCCTGCTGCAACGTATTGGCCTACACGTGGATTGACTTCGCCGAGTTGACCATCCAGTGGCGCAACAATAGTGCTGTAATCCTTGGTGGTATTGGCTTGATCCAGTTGTGCCTGAGCGCTATTGACCTGCGCTTTTAAGCCTGCTTCAGCGACTTGCGCCGTTTTTAAGGCTTCTTGCGCAACCAGAATATTGGCTTGAGCCTGTTTGAGCAAAGCAAGGTTATTCTGTGCATCAGCCGCAGCTTTATCCTGTTCTGATTTTGAGGCAGCGCCACTATCGCCCAGTTGTTGATAGCGTTTAAGTTGTGCGACGGATAGATCGTATTGCGCCTTGACCTGATCCAGTTTAGCTTGGGCTGAAACGACATCTGCCTGACGTTGGGCAATGGCTTGAGTCTGATTGGCAAGGCTATTTTCCGCTTGTTCTACCCCAGAAACAGCTTGGGTCACCTTTTGGTCATAGGTCGTTGCATCAATATGCATGAGTACCTGACCCTGTTTAACATGATCAAAGTCCTTAACCAGAACATCCTTGATATAGCCATTAATCTGTGAGGAAAGAATAGTGGTTTTACCTTTCACATAGCTATTGTCAGTATGTTCAATCGCCGAGTGGAATGGCCCGATTCGCCATGCCCATAAAATAATCGTAATCCCGACAATTAAAACCAGCAGCATCCACCACAAGGTTGAACGCTTGGTCTTGATCAACTTACTGGTTGGCGGTGGAGGAGGCGGTGGCATTTGCGTCACAGCTTCTGGTGCCTTTTCAGGTTGAACCGTCTGGTTTTGCTCGTTGTTCTGAGCATTTGTATTTTCTGGTTTATCTTGTTCAGACATAATGTTTTCTCAATCAAATACCATAAGGGTTAACTGGCTGCTTGCAGATTTTTTCGGGTCATGTACTTATTACGTACATATTTAAATAACCCCCATAGCAGTAAAACAACAGCAAAAATGCCATTTAATACAATCACATCGTTATAGGCGCGAACCTGTGCTTCGCGGGTCACCACTTTATTCAGGTTTTGTAGTGCCTGATTATTTTGTAGAACGGGATCATTGGTGGTCACCATTGCACTATGCTGATAAGTCTGTAAGCGTTGTGCGACTAATGGATCGGTCGGATTAAGATTGCTGTTAATCTCGACTTTATAACCATAAGTATGATGTTGCTGGTAAGTATTAAAGAAGGATGAACCAACCAGACCACCAAAGTTTTGTGTGGCTGAAAAAAGAATAATAAAGGTCAAGACATATTGAGGTCCACGCTGTAAGGTACGCATAAAGCCCATCAATAGTAATGGCCCGATAAACACGCCACCTGCAAAGCTCACTAAAAATTGACTGCGATAGAAATTGGCTGGACGCACATCACTGGTGAGGTGATAGTCCAGTGCACAGGCAATGAAAATCAGGATTTCAGCAAGGAACAAATTTAAAATGAGCCGCTCGCGATGGAAGGTCAAAGCACTAAACACTGAACCTGCAATCGTCCCACAAAAGATCACCACATATAGGGGAACAAATTGATCCGGCCCCATACCTATGGTTTTCAAAAAATTCACCGCTGCATAACTTTGTTCTGACATGAGCAAACGTAATGCAAAGGCACTGAAAACAAAACTGAGTAAATCACCAGCCGCTAACCAGCGGGTCATAATCAATGGATTGGTCCGATAATGTTCGTAAGTGAGGCCCAATACAATCAGACAAAAACCTGCGATCAAGATATAAGCCAGCCAAGGGCTATCGAACCACCACAGAATAGGCCCTTGCGTCAGTACGATACAGAGGCAGGCGAAACCGGGTGCTAACAGGGCAAAGGTAAAGAAATCCTGCTTCTCAAAGACCTGCAGACGTAAGCTACGTGGCAATTTGAGTGAAACAACCATTGCGAAACAACAGATGGCCAGACCTAATTCAAAGGTATAAATCACATCCCACGGATTTGCTTTGAGTAGGAATGGGGAAAGAATCCATGCCAATGGCAATCCCAGTTGCTGAAATCCGAAAGCCAGATAAATCCCTTTGGCCATATCTGCTTTGCCAAAGGCCTGCATGGTGTAATACATGCCGAGTGAACTGAGTGGCGCTGCGGCCAAGCCTGCAATAAAGCGGGCAAAGAGTGCCATTTCATAGGTTTGTACAAAGAGATGCAGAACCAGTACGCCAATAAATACCAGTAATCCCAGTTCTGAAAACAGGCGTAAGCCATATTGTTGCCGAGCTTTAAATAGAATCAGGTTGGCACTGACATTGGCCATGACATAAGACGCAGGAAGCCATGCTGCCTGTGATGGTGTTAAACCATATTCACCCTGAAAGATGGGCAAATTGGCAATAATAAAACCATTACTGAGACTTGCTGCGATACTGATAATCAGGCCAATGATAAAATAGGCAATACGTTTTGGTCGGGTATGTGCAATAGCTGCAGGCGAACCCGGTAAGGCTGGGCGCTCTTCAGCAGTCCAATCTGGGGGAGTCTCTAGATAGCGAGGGCTTTTATCCATTTTATTCCTCGACCTACACTTTAATGCCGTTTAATAATAATTCTATTGCGCGTTTTGCCAGTCTTAACTGATCGCTCGCCTGATGTCCTTGAAATGATGACCCTAAAATCCCCGTAATCATACCGAAATCTTGAGGGGTAAGATCAGGACGACATAATTTGTGCTGAATCGCTTGATCAATCAGAGGCTGTAGCGCTTTATTCCGTCGTTCATAAATGTTTAGCATGATTGGGTCTTCACGATCAATAATGCGCCAGTAATCAATCAGCACGACGAGCTGAGGTATTTGTTCAATATGGCTTTCAATTAAGCGGATAAAACCATCATTAAAGATAAGTAATTCTTTCGCCTTTTGCTCCAGACGGGTAATGGCGCGTTCCAGCAACGCTGCGATCAAGGCTTTACGATCGGCAAAATTACGATAAAAAGTTGCCCGCCCAACACCAGCATGATCAATGATGGCCTGTAGAGGCACATGCACACCTTGCTTGCGGAAAACTTCCTCTGCGGCATTGAGGAGTTCATCACGATTGTGAGCCGCCAATTGCTGACGTTTTACCATGACCAAAGCTCGTGGAATATTTAATGTGAATTAAACGGACATTTTTGTCCGAAGTAAATATGTAGCAGAAATTTATTTTGTTTAATTTAGGTAAAAGTCATCATAGAAGGTACTTTTCTAAGTCCATACAGTGTTAAAAAATAAGACTAAATCAATCATGAATAAAAACGACAATCAGGTGAAGTATGAAGGGATTTGTACAACGTTTTGCAACGGGGATAAAACATCGTCCATATCTCTCTGCAACTTTTAGCTTAGGTTTGCTGATCTATGCGGCATTGCACTTTTTTACTGATTGGAAATGGGCCACCTGCTTGCAGTTAGGCTGGAATATTGCGATTTGGCTGTATCTATTCCTGATTTTGAAAATGATGTGGCATCTGGATGCAACACATATTTTAAAACGTGCCCAGCAACAGGATGAAGGGAAGTGGGTGATCTTAACTGTGGTGCTGATTGCGATCGTGGTGTGTTTTATTTCGATCGTGGTGCAACTCAGTCATGTGCCAAAAGATTTCCCTATTTTAAAAAGCGCACTGATTCTGTTGACCATTGGCACAATATTTTCAACTTGGTTATTGCTGCATACTTTATTTGCGATTCACTATGCCCATGACTATTACTTGGCAAAAAGCCGTCACCAAGAAGCGGGGCTGGATTTTCCCAAGACAGATCAACCCGACTATCTCGATTTTATTTATTTCAGCTATATCATTGGTACGTCTGCACAAACAGCAGATGTGTCCATTACCAGTTCTTCGCTTAGGCATTTAAATATTTTTCATTGTGTACTGGCATTTATCTTTAATACGGTCATTTTGGCGGTCGCGATCAATGTTGCGGCAAGTTTGATTGGATTTAATTGATAACTTATTTTTATTAATTAAATTAAAATTGATCATTTTTATTTTTTATTGTGCTTGGCTATTTTAAATAGAGACAGGCACAGCAAGGATAAAACATGACCACCCAGCATCAAGTCAATCAACAGCAATACCAAGATAAATCTCAGGCCTATTTAAGCAGTACTGTGCATGCGCAGGGGATTGAATTTCAGAAAATGCAGCAGTTGATCCAGTCACATCAATTTAAAACAGTGTTGGATTTGGGCTGTGGCGGTGGGCATGTCAGCTATCAAGTTGCACCGTTTGTAGAGCAGGTAACTGCCTACGATTTAACGCCGTCGATGGTGGAGTTGGTTGCTGAACAGACCCAACAACAAGGTTTCGATAATATTATGACTCAGCAGGGTGCAGCCGAGACATTGCCTTTTGCAGATCAAAGTTTTGATTGTGTTATTACCCGCTATTCAGCCCACCATTGGCACAATGTCGCACAAGCCATGAGTGAGATGTATCGTGTCGTAGCGCAACAGGGCAAAGTGATTATTGTTGATATTTTAGGAAATTCGAATCCTGTGATGGATACCTTTTTTCAGACCATTGAAACAATTCGCGATCCAAGTCATGTGCGTAATTATAGTTTGGAAGAATGGGCACGTTTTGCTGAATATGCAGGATTTACGCTAGAAATTGTTGAAAAACAACATTTAGATTTAGAATTTCAGAGCTGGACTGAACGGATGAAAACACCAGAATATGCGGTTCAGACCATACGGGATTTGCAGCACAAAGCTTCTGATCAGACACGTCAATATTATCAGATTCAGGCAGATGGTTCGTTTCGTAGTGAAGTGATGTATCTGGTTTTGAGTCGGGCTTAGGTTTTTAATGAAAGGAATCGACTCAAAAATATTGAGTTAAAGCGATAAAATGAGACAGCAAATCAAAATTTATCTATCACCTGCATCCTGTTTTTAAGTAAAATCATTGCTTGAAAATTATTCTAATCTAGAGGTTATCTTGGAATCGTTATTGATTTTAGGCTCAATTGCGTTGGCTTTAATGTTGGGTGCGATTAGCCCAGGCCCTACATTTATTTATGTAGCGAAGAACTCAATTGCGATTTCACGTAAACATGGTTTATTTACCGCTTTAGGAACAGGCACGGGCGCAGCCTTGTTTGGTTTGCTTGCGGTTATGGGCTTACAAGCAATTCTATTAGCCGTGCCTTCTGCTTATATCGCTTTAAAAGTATTTGGTGGACTGTACTTACTTTGGCTAGCGTATAAGATTATCAAGCATGCCAAAGAGCCGATGGAAACGGTGAATGGTACTGTGAATCGCATGAGTTATGCACAGGCTTTTCGTTTGGGATTAATTACCCAGCTCAGTAACCCGAAAATTGCCATTATTCTTGCCAGTATTTTTACTGCATTATTACCGAAAGAAATCCCAAGTTATTACTATGTGGTGTTGCCAATGCTGTGCTTCTTTATTGACGCAGGTTGGTATTCGCTGGTGGCTGTTGCATTGTCAGCAGAAGGGCCACGCAAAGTTTATTTAAAATCCAAATCGTTGTTTGATCGTATCGCTGGTGGCGTGATGACCTTGCTGGGATTAAAGCTGATCTTTGGTATGAAATAATGCCATAGACAAAGCGACCAAGAAGGTCGCTTTTTTATTGCCTAAAATTCGCTTATTCAGCTTAATCTTTAAAATGTACCGGAATCCATTGATAACTCTTACCATCTGCTGAATAAATATGCCCAATCCCCGGGAATGGTAAGTGTGGTGCAGCAATGGTTTGTCCATTTTTGGCGAAATCAGCAAACTGTTTTAAACGGGTCGCCACTGCTTTTTTAGGATCAATATCGTATTCAATCGCAGTTTTGGGTTGATCAAATTGCACGGTATGTGAATGCACAATATCTCCAATAAAGACCACACTTTCGCCTTTACTTTTTAATTCATAGCTAAAGTGACCGGGAGTATGTCCCGCCGTGTTAATGACTTTAAAGCCCTGAATTTCATCACCGAGTTTATAAGTTTTAAAGCGTTGATTGGCTTGGTAAGGGGCGATGGCTTGCTTAATGTGCTTTACGGTTCCTTCATAACCCGCTTGTTTGTCTTTTGGCAGCTTGGCTGCTTGTTTGGGATCTAGCCAATAATTGGCTTCATCACTCGAGACATACACGGTTGCATTGGGAAAATTAGCAGCACCATCTTTGCTAATGCCACACACATGATCGGGATGTAAATGCGTAAGTAAAATAGTATCGACCTGTTCAGGTTTGTAGCCCGAAGCGACCAGATTTTTTAGGATTGAACCTAAATGTGGGCCAAAACAACTGGCTGCACCGCTATCGACGAGTACCAGTGATTTTCCTGTATTGACGAGGAAAGCATTGATAGAAGTCTGTACGCCTTTGTCTTGATCTGTGTAATACTTTTTCAGGATTTGTTGGACTTGTTGCGGTGAAATATCTTTAAACAAGCTGGGTGACATAAAGTTGGTGCCATCAAGCAAGGCAGTGATTTGTACATCACCAGCTTGATATTGATAGAAGCCATCAACCTGTTTTTGTTGTTCAATGATTGGCAGGATTTTGCTTGTTTCTGCATGGCTCAGTAAAGGGATGCTGCTCAAGATTGAGATAGAAAGGAATAAGGCTGTTTTTTTCATTTATAGATATTCTCAAGTTTAGTTGAATTGTCTACTTTTTAGCATGGATATCTTTAGATTAATATGACTTAATATGTTTCTAAATATTTAAATAGGCTAGTAATATAAATATAAATATTTGTAAGATAACAAATTTTAGTATTTAGATGAATCACGGCTGGTTATGCAATAGAAGATATATTTATATCAGAAAGTATTTAATTATATAGTAATATTAGTTAAATTAAGTTGGTAACTTATTTAACAGAAAACTTATTTTCTTACTTTTATATTAAGATGTCGAATTTATATCTTTTTCTATTTTTGAAATTTCTTCAAATGTGATATCAGGATTAATCTTTGCTAGAGATAGAAAGAGTTCTGATTCTTTTAAAATAAAATGACTAAAAGCTCCTTTATCTAAATTTTTGTTTGATAATCCAATATCTTTTCTCATTGCTTTAAACAAATTCTCCATTAGAAAGAGTGTTTGTGCATTTGGTGGAGATTTTGCCAGATGAATTTTCCAATCAACAAAAGCTTTTATTACATTTGGACTAGCCCACATAATAATCTTTCTTTGCCATTCTTGAAGAAACTTTACTAAGTCAAACTCTGGGTCATTATCAAAAAATACTTTAAAAACAGAAATTAAAAACTCATCATAAATTTCTACTTTTTTTGTTCTATGGTGACTGTCTATCTCTTTTAAGCGCTCGAAATATTTACCAAGAACAACTGTTAAGGTTGCAACTATGATGGTTGATGATCCTGTAATTAATGCAATAGCTAATTGAGGATTAATATCTTTAAACCATGAAAAGATAGAGGAAACAATTAAGTAAACTCCAAATATCATCCCTGCTAATAAAATAAAACCCAAAATCAAGTTTAATATATTTTTCATTTTTTAAAATTTATAAAAAGTCCTAGTTAAATATAACAGGACTTTTTATAAAAAGTCCAATAATTACGACACTTTATCGCCCGGTTTTGCGCCAGATTCAGGTGAAATCACCCAAACACCTTCACCATTACCTGCGGCAAGTACCATACCATTTGAGATACCAAAACGCATTTTCCGTGGTGCAAGGTTAGCCACCATCACCACCAATTTGTCTTTTAGGTCTTCTGGCTGATAAAACTCACGAATACCACTAAACACATTACGTGGTTCAGCTTCACCCACATCCAAAGTCAATTGCAACAATTTATCAGAACCTTCAACAGTTGCAGCTTCTAATACTTTTGCTACACGAAGATCAATTTTCATGAAATCTTCAATGCCAATGATTTCAGCTTCACCTACTTTTGGCTCAGGCTTTTTCTCAGCTTTCTTTTCTTTTTTCTTCTCTGCTTTTGGCGCTTCTGCCGCCGCAGCTAAAGAATCTTTAGACGCATCCACCATTGCAGCCACTGCTTTGGCATCAACACGTTGCATTAAAGGCTGGAATTGCGCAATTTCATGTCCAACTAAAATTTGCTGACGTGATGCAAAGTCAAAGCTTTCAAGTTGTAAGAAGGCTTGAACCTGTGCAGCAAGCGTTGGTAAGACTGGAGCCAAGTAAATCGCAAGTTGACGGAATAAGTTAATACCCACCGAGCACACATCATGAACTTGTTGTTCCTGACCTTCTTGCTTCGCCAGCGCCCACGGTTTTTTCTCATCGATATACTGATTGGCACGGTCAGCCAAAGCCATGATTTCACGGATTGCTGCCGAGAATTCACGTGCTTCATAGGCTTGCGCGATTGAATCACCAGCATCAATAAAGCTTTGAACCAGTTCAGACTCTGCACATGTATCTGACAAAGTATTGTTGAAGTTGGTGTTAATGAATTTTGCACAGCGGCTGGCAATATTCACCACTTTACCCACAAGGTCAGAATTCACTTTCTGAACGAAGTCATCTAGGTTCAAATCTGAATCTTCGACTTTGTCAGAAAGTTTAGATGCAAAGTAATAACGTAAATATTCAGGATTTAAGTGCTGTAAATAGGTTTCAGCTTTAATGAATGTACCGCGAGACTTCGACATCTTCTGACCATTGACCGTCAAGAAACCATTTACGAATAAACCTGATGGGGTACGGTAGTTTGCACCTTCAAGCATTGCAGGCCAGAACAGCGCATGGAAGTAAACGATGTCTTTACCGATGAAGTGATAAACTTCTTTATCGCTGTCTTTTTTCCAGAAATCATCGAAGCTTAAATCTGGGCGTTTGGTTTTGATGTAGTTTTCAAAACTCGACATATAACCAATTGGCGCATCGACCCAAACATAGAAATATTTGTTAGGCGCATCTGGAATTTCAAAACCAAAATAAGGCGCATCACGCGAAATATCCCAATCCGATAAACCTGCTTCAAACCATTCATCTAGCTTATTGGCAATAGAAACAGGCAGACGACCTTGGTCACGCGTCCATTTCTGTAAGTATTCTGAGAAATTCGGAAGTTTAAAGAAATAATGATCCGATGATTTCTCAATTGGCGTTGCACCGCTCAAGGTTGAGCGAGGATTTTCTAATTCGGTTGCATTATAAGTTGTACCGCAGACTTCGCAGGCATCGCCGTATTGATCTTCAGCCTTACATTTCGGGCATGTGCCTTTAATAAAGCGGTCAGACAGGAACATACCTTTTTCAGGATCAAATAACTGGGTAACAGGGCGAATCGCAATATTGCCTGCTTCACGGTTTTTGATATAGATTTCTTCTGAACGTGCTTTGTTCTCATCACTGTTGGTTGAATCATAGTGATCGAAATGCACGCCAAAACCATCAAAGTCACGAATATGTTCTTTCTGAACATTGGCAATTTGCTGTTCTGGGCTGATGCCATTGGCTTCAGCACGTAGCATGATCGCTGTACCATGAGCATCATCCGCACATACATAAGTCACATCATGGCCCATTGCACGCATTGCACGAACCCAAATATCTGCTTGGATATAACCGAGTAAGTGACCCATATGGATAGGACCATTGGCATAAGGTAGGGCATTGGTGACTAAAATTTTACGCACGGATATTGTTCTCTCATTCGTATTTGCAAGGCAGATGATTTTACATGACTTGGCCCTGACTTGCACAAGGGATTCAGTGAAATCTTTTCAAGCTAGGTTCGGAGACAATTTTGACGGCTTTATACAGACTTCATTTGCCCTAGAATTAACGATATTACTTCTGGATGGACTTTACTTTTTCTCTCTAAGATCTTGTTCTATAGGTCATGTAAATTGAATTTATATTTAGCATTTATGATGTTATTTGAAGATGATTATCTGAATCTATCTTATAATAAATTTTACATGCTTGTTTTATCAAGTGTTTGTGTAAGTAATTAATATTTATATTAAATAAAAAGAGAAATAGATGAAGAATTATCATGGTGAGCAGACTTCTTTTGTCTGGTGGTGTATCCGTTCCGTGATTTCGGGCACAGTTGCAACGCTCAGTATCGTGTTTTTTGTTTGGGGATTTTTGATTTATGAACAGGATTTTTCACCTCAAGAACTTTCTAATGGGGTTCTTAGAGGTGTTGCTGCAATCATCATGCTCACGCCAATTTTAGTTGGTTGGCATAGCTTTCTTTATTTTATTAGTTATTATTTTCTACGGCAGTCTAAAAAAATTGTAGATATCTCTCAAATACTTAAAGGTTTAGGTCTTCTATTTTTGGGTTATGTTATGAGTAGTGTTGTTTTCTTAAGTTTTCAGAGCTTGGATTTGACTTTATTTACAACTTTAATTCTCTCATTTGTATTTATGTTATTTCCATTATTGTTAGGCTTTATTACTACGAATTGGATCGAGAGACTGTTAAGTAAATACTAATGAATTACTTTGATTGAACATCTATTTTAGAAAAGTATGCATCCCGAAGGATTACATACTTTGCATTTGCTTGACTGTTACACTGTGCTTAGAGTTCTTTCTTAATGAAATGATTTTTCCTTTTGAGAGGAAATGAATGTGATAACGCTTTAAACCGTCTGTTTTCGGATCAAGCGTAATCTCAGCACACATCGGCGTTTGCCAAAGTTCATCACTACCCAAAATACCTAACCATGCCTGTGCTTTTAATGCCACAGTAAATTGATCTTTGATTTCAAGGTCAGTAATGCTGAGTTCGCTGCACCAATGTTCAGTTTTAGGAAACTCGGCTTTCGAAAATTTCCAGCAGATCGTCAGTGCCAAACTGCTTTCAACTGGCGCTTTATCATCACTGATTTGATCAATAACAGGAATTAACTGTTCAGCCAGATCCTTTTCAAAAGACAGAATCATATTCTGGATTCTTCTTTTACTTGAAAGAATATAGTTCAAGCGTTTTTCTTGGGCCTGAAGTTCCTGTTGAATTTCTAGAAGTTCATTTTCATTCATATAGGCAATTTTGACGACAAGGTCTATGATTGAGATATTTGCAGCAGTATATCCGATCTATCTCCTTATATTGTTAATACTTTTTAATACACATTTATTGGTTCTAAAAATGATCGAAACAGCCCGATTACGTCTCAGACAATGGAGAGCAGAGGACTATATAGCCTTTGCCGCAATGGGTAGCAATCCACAAGTGATGGAGTATTTCCCCAAACTCCTGACCCGAGCAGAAAGCGATGCCATGATTGATCGAATGAAATCAATAATCGACACGCAAGGCTGGGGGTTCTGGGCGGTTGAGTTAAAGCACAATCAGCAGTTTATTGGCTTTACGGGCTTGCATGATCAACCGACACAATTTTCATTTTCGCCGTGTGTAGAAATCGGTTGGCGGCTCGATCAGGCCTATTGGGGGCAAGGCTATGCACCCGAAGCTGCTCAAGCCGCGCTTGCATTTGCTTTTGATCAATTAAAACTGGACAAAGTCGTCGCCTTTACCACGGTGGACAATGCGAAATCACAAAAGGTCATGCAAAAATTAAACATGAAATACGTCACTCAATTTCAGCATCCCGCTTTAGCTAAAGATCATCCGCTCAGTTGGCATGTACTCTACGAGATTTTGCAAAAGGATTTTATTCGCTAGACAGGATGTTATTCATTTATATGATTTTTATATCTAGAAATAAAATAATTTATCGTTCGGCAATTATTTGAATCTTCCTGTATCCCATTTGTTTCAATTTGCAGCGATCAGCAAAAAACAGCTTTAAACGCGGTATAACTAAGATTGCTCCAAACGATATGTTTTTTTTACCTATAGTGAGGAAATACCATGACAAATGAAAAACTTGATGAATTAAAAAACCAAGCTGCTGAATTGGGCGATGACTTAAAATACAAAGCAAAAGAAACACAACTACAAGGTGAAAAAGCAGTTGATGACTTAAAGCATTCCGCAGAGGAATTGAAGTTAAAAGGCGAGAAAGCGCTGGATGATTTAAAGAAAGATGTTTCTGAACAAAATGCTGAAGGTAAAGAAGCCGTTTCAAATAAAGTGGATGATATTAAAGCCAAGCTTGAAGATACCCAGCATGCGGTTCAAGACAAATTTGAACACTTTAAAGAAGAAGCAGGTCATAAACTGGATGATGCTAAATCTAAAGCCGCTGAATTGAAAGATGAGGCTGCAGCAAAATTTGATGATTTAAAAGCTCAGGCTAGTCACAAGCTGGATGATTTAAAGAAAGCGGCGACGGATACCATCAATAAATTCAAAGGTTAATGATTTTAATCTGCGAATAGGATGAAAGACTTCCCCAAACATATCCACGCGATGTTTGGGGATTTTTTTATTTGAAGAAATTTAAAATTGTCCAATATGGTTCACTATAAGATGGATGATCCAGTTATACGCTTATTAATATCAGCCTTTCCTTCCAAAAAACCTACATTGTCAGACAGAGAAATCTAAAGCAGAAAAGTTACTATAAAAAATGAGCAATTATCTGCTTTGAAAGGAGCGTGGATTCTTCAATACTGCTAAACTAAGCGAACTCAATGCTATGTTGATCTGTTTTTGGAGTAAACAAAATGTCGTGGCTTTCTTCCTTAAAATCTGTTTTTTCACCAGCGCAAGAAGTGAAGGAAGACGAGATTCAAACAGTTCTACAAAATTATGTGTTACCGCATTCAGATAATGCGCTCAAAGACCGCATTAGTCAGGTCAATGTACAAGGTCGCATTTTACAGCTGACGATTAACACATTTCCCCAAGAAAAAGACCACTTACAACAAATTCATGATGAGCTTGCAGAAGCATTGGAAAAATGTGGTATTCAGGAATTAAACCTACATATTATTCAACAAAAACATGCAGCGCATGGTGAGACGGGACATAGCTGCTCATCAAAGCCAAAAGCAGAAAATAACAACTTACCACCTGTGATGGATGCTTCACCAAAAGCAGAAGCAGATCCAAATAACCCTCCGATTCAAAAAGCTGCACCGCAACAGCGAGATGTGGCAGCACATCCACGTATTCAGAATGTGATTCTGGTTTCATCAGGTAAAGGTGGTGTTGGTAAATCAACCACCACAGTAAACCTTGCATTGGCTCTACAGCAGCTCGGCTTAAAAGTTGGGGTGCTGGATGCCGATATTTATGGTCCAAGTATTCCAACGATGCTGGGCAATGCAGGCAAAACCCCACTGATTGAAAATGAACACTTTGTGCCTTTAGATGCCTATGGTATGGCGGTATTGTCAATTGGTCATTTAATTGGTGAGCATAATACGCCTGTGGCTTGGCGTGGGCCAAAGGCAACGGGTGCATTGATGCAGTTATTCAACCAGACTTTATGGCCTGATCTGGATGTGCTGGTGATCGATATGCCGCCTGGTACTGGCGATATTCAATTGACTTTGGCACAACGTATTCCGGTAACAGGTGCGGTGATTGTAACCACCCCACAAAATGTGGCGTTAATGGATGCGACTAAAGGGATTGAGCTATTCAATAAGGTGAATATCCCTGTATTGGGTGTGATTGAAAATATGTCGACCCATATTTGCTCGAATTGCGGACATGAAGAACAGATTTTTGGTACAGGTGGCGGAGATCAATTGTCTGAGCAATATCAGATTCCATTACTTGGACGCTTACCTTTAGATGCGAAAATTCGTGAGCATGCAGATCAGGGAACGCCAAGCGTAGTTGCGAAAGATACGGCTGCTGAAAGCTATCTCAATATCGCACAAGCGGTGTTGCAACAAATGGATAAACAGCCAAAACGCCAGAAAGACGATAAACGTATTTTCTAATTACACAGAAAACCCAACATACTGATGTTGGGTTTTTGCTTTCTAAAGCAAATCACTTTTTTATTTAGACCATTTCAAAACTCGCCTTTACAGCAAAGTAGGTACGTTACTTGCTTTGTATAGGGTTTCTTTTTTAAGACAGGTTAATGATGCAAGTTAAATATTTTATCGGTATTGCTAGTGTATGTACGGCTCTATTTTTAGGTGCGTGTAATGGTGATGGCAATTCAAATTCGACTCAACCTCAAGAACAAGCGAAATTACAGCCGATCGTGATTCAAGGTGCATTACCTGTCGAGTCGGAAAAAATGGCTGCTCAGTTAGATAATGCGACTGTAGAAATGATTGGTGAATGGAAGTTCTGGAAGGGAACCTATAAAGGTTATCCTGTGGTAATTTCCAAGACGCGTATGGGCATGAGTAATTCTGCTGCGGCGACTGCACTTGCGATTCAGCATTATAAACCGATTGCGATTATTAATCAGGGCACAGCTGGTGGTCATGATCCAGACTTACATGTGTTTGATATTGTGTTAGGCAAATACACCACCAATATTGGTGCATTTAAAACACCGAATAAGCCGGTTGGCGGTGGTTCAAATGCATTAGAGTGGAATGAAGCTTTTGATGTATTACCCGATGATGAATCTGATCCTGAGCCAATTGCAATCCGTAAATTTGAAGGGGACAAAGAGCTCTTGCTTGCTGCCTATAAGGCAAAACCTAATTACACCAAAGGACAAGTGGTGGAAGGTACGATTGGTTCGGCAGATACATGGAACAACGAGCTTGATCGCATCCAACAGTTCCATACCGTTTATGGTACTTCGGTAGAAGAAATGGAAGCTGCTTCAGTGGCACAGATTGCACATCAATTTGAAGTGCCATTCCTCGGTATTCGTATCTTATCCAATAACATTACCAATAATGGTGCCTATGACCCTGCGACAGGTGAAGCATGTCAGGAATACGCACTTGATGTGGCTGAGCAATATATGAAAGCCAAAGCAGCAGTGAAATAAATATTCTTGTTGAAGGGGAAACCATTTAGATGGTTTCTTCTTTTCTCTCTTTCTCACGATTTTTCCAGCTTCGAATTACACTCCAACGCCAGAGTAAGTGTGTCGCTGCATAAAATAAAACTGCAAATAAAATGGCTTCAATCATAAGTCCTGAAACCAGAATTTTGGCAAGGCTAAAATCAATATGCCCATGCCCAAAATTTTTGATCCAGTTTAAAATTTGATGCAAAACCCCCAGCAACATGTCTTTATTGATCATATTGACGTGATAAATCTTACTCCCAAACCAAAACCCTAAATAAAGAATCGGTACGACTGTAAAGGGATTGGTTAACCACGCCATGCACAATCCAATTGGTAAATTGACCTCAAACCAGAGCACAGTCAGGATAATAAACACGCTGTGGAACGGAACAGGTAAAATTCCCCAGAAAGTACCAATAAACATGGCTTTTGCAATAGAGCGGCGATTTACATACCAAAGCAATGGATTTAAGGTGCGTTCACCAAAAATCTTCATAAATTTTAAACGAGCGACTTTTTCCGAAGACGGCAGCCACTTATGAAAAAATTGCTTAGGCATAAATCATGGAGAGGTAACAAGAAAGAGAAGGGAGTAGTGTATAAAATAACATTAATTGCTTAGCAAAAACTTAAAATAATGTCCTTGTTTATTTGAGGGTGGTTGAGACAATAATCAAGCCGTCTCTAAAATTTGAATCTTAAATATCCAGACTTATCCCCGTGACTGTTGAGTTAGTACTACTTGTAATTTTAAAAATATAAATAAAATAAAAACTTATGTAGGATTTAGTCATAAGTCCTTACAGTTATTTTTTTGCTATAGCTGTGTAATTGGATTAATCTGAAAATCTCTCTTAGTGAGGTCATTCAATGATTTCATGGTTTTTTATTGGTTTAGTGATAACCATTCTGCTGACTCCTGGTCCAACCAATACCTTACTTGCATCTTCAGGGATTCAGGTCGGATTACGTAAATCTTTACTGCTTATTCCAGCGGAAGCTGTCGGTTATATTATTGCCATTACCGCATGGGGAATGCTGATTGGCAAAGTGTCAGCGACTTTACCTTTATTACCCATATTTCTGAAATTATTGAGTGCGGCTTATATCGTTTTTCTTGCAATAAAGTTGTGGCGTACAGCGAATCAGGACGTGGTTTTAAACCAACCGACCATTCGCCCTAAAGAATTGCTTTGTGCAACCTTACTCAATCCTAAGGCTTTATTATTTGCTTCAGCTATTTTTCCTGCTGCTGCATGGAAAAGTCAGGACATTTATATGGCACACATGAGCACATTTGTCGGGCTTATTCTTCCGATAGCTTTATTCTGGATCTCTGTTGGTGCAATGCTGGCAACCAATAAAGTGAACTGGCTCTCTCAAGCGAAATTACAACGTACTGCATGTATCTTGCTGGTCAGTTTTGCGATCCCGATTAGCTATTCAGCGCTCAGCAATTTATAAAATTCACACCTCTATTGACGCTAAGGCTAGAGGTGTTGTTTTCATTAATACCATTTTAAGTTAAAGTACTCGCCAATTGTTAACTTCGTCTTTGGATAAAAAGTCATGGCTATAAAATCTGATCGTTGGATTCGTGAAATGAGCGAAAAACACGGCATGATTGAACCTTATGCGGAAAATCAAGTTCGTTTTGATAAAAACGGTGAAAAGTTGATTTCTTACGGGGTATCGAGCTATGGCTATGATGTCCGTTGTGCACGTGAGTTCAAGGTATTTACCAATGTCCACTCGGCAATCGTAGATCCTAAGAACTTCGATGATAAAAGCTTTATCGATATTGAGTCTGATGTGTGTATCATTCCGCCGAACTCATTCGCTTTAGCGCGTACGATTGAATATTTCCGTATTCCACGTAATGTGTTAACCGTATGTCTTGGTAAATCAACTTATGCACGTTGCGGAATTATTGTAAACGTTACGCCGTTAGAACCAGAGTGGGAAGGTCACGTTACACTGGAATTCTCGAATACGACAAATTTGCCAGCGCGTATTTATGCGGGCGAGGGTGTTGCACAAATGTTGTTCTTCGAAAGTGATGAAGTATGTGAAACTTCATATAAAGATCGTGGCGGTAAATACCAAGGTCAAACTGGTGTGACATTGCCGAAGACCTAAATATTAAAAACTCACCCAATTGCGGTGAGTTTTTTTTCAGCTAAATACTTTAAAAATATTCAATTTTTTTATCGGTTAAATTGTTCAGATAAATGAACCTAGCATTTTAAAAAAAATAAGATACAATCTAATAAATTTGATTTTTTTTTGTACAGAATCACAAAAAAAATATAGATTTGGAATCTATAGTGATCATATAAATAGACGATAAAAATAAACATGTATGGATGTTTTAAACACGGAGGTCGGTTATGCGACAGTTCAAGTCTCTTCATTTGGCAATGCTCTTGTTAGGCGGCTCTTGCTTAAGTACGGCATATGCAACTTCTACTACAATGAAAAGCATGACGGATAGTGAACTGTCTGCAACGACAGGGCAGGCATTGATGAGCTTGTCCTATATCGCACCTACTGATTTAGCCAATAAAGAAGCACAGCGCGTTGGGGGAGATAAAACCATCGGTTTCTATAAGTTAGGTCTAGAAGCTGAGATGGAACTGAACGTGAATATTAAAAAGCTTCAGTTAGGCTGTGGTGGGGTGAATGGGGCAGGCGGTTGTGATATTGATATTGATTACCTGAGTTTAAGTGGTTTAGGTAATTCTGAAACTTCCAATACCGATAGCGCGGCCGATCGTGCCGCACGTGCAGGCTCATCTGCAGTTCTCACCAACCCATTTATTGAGTTTGCAATCAAAAACCCCGATAAAGCTTCAACTCGCCAAATTGTTGGACTAAATTTAAGCGCAGAGAAGGCTTTGGGTTTAATTACCTTTGGTCTAGAAAATGGCCCGACAAAAACGGGTATCAACTCACTCAGTGGTTATATGGAAATTGCTGCGACAACTGGTCTTGCCAATGTAAATGGGTTTGGCTCCAGTTTGGTATCCGGGGAAGCAGGGCGAGGAACCTTAAATCAGTCAGATGGCTATAATCCGATTACAGGTAAGGTATGTAGTCTTCCAGCTCTTTGCGTACCTACAATTAACTTTGAAACAACCTCTTATGCACTCAACCTTAGAGATAAAGCAACGGGGAGTAATATTCTAAAAGGCGATTTAACCTTAGAGCAACAAGCGATTACTGGAAAGCGAATTAGCAGTGCCAATTTAACTGCTACTGCAAAGGTACGTGATATTGACCTAAGTGGGAATATTGTGGCAAAAGCGATCGGGTTAAATCTGGATAGACAGGTAACAGGTACCATCCAGAATTTGCTGGTCGATGTTGCGATTAGTGAAGATTTGGGTTTTTTCCATAAAGCAAATTTAAATGGGACAGCAGCGTCACTTTCGTTACAATCACAGAATATTCAATGGAGTAATAATAAATCTGTTTCACAAAATGGCTGGTGGTTAGAGTTTAGTAATCCAATCGATATTGGTTTTATTCAACCTACCTTGAATGTTGACATTCCTAAAGCCACGCTCAATGAAGCATTTTCACAAGTATCTCAATATTTGACAGATCATCCGATTAATTGTGGAACATTTGGAGTATTAAATTGTCTTTTGGGTGATACGATTCCAACAGGGACTGTGAATTTAATCAATGCAACCCGCCCACAAATGGCGTTGACGAATTTAGAGCTAGCCACTCAAAAATTTACGCCGAACTGTTATGGTACTTTGAAGTTCTGCTAGTTTTATCTTAAAAACTTAAGCAGCTACGGCTGCTTTTTATTTGTCTATTCATTTATTACTCTAATATTTTGCGCGCTGGTTTAAAGAAAAAACCTATAAATAGATCCCCCCTTTAATAGACCAAAAATTAAATATTGGAGAGTTTCATCGGAAGTTACTTATTATTTAACAATAGTTTGATTATATTGCGTATGGGGGAAGGCAGAATTGTTAATAATTTGCCTATAAGTAAAACTTATATTGATGGTTAATTCATCTAAGTTTTAGAAAATAAAGGGATTTTTTCGATGAAAAATAGATATTCATTTATATTTTTTCTAGGGGTAATGAGTTGGTGTTGCAATGTGGCCTATGCAGTTCCGCATACTTTGAAAAGTATGACTGATAGTGAATTGTCTGCAGCAACGGGCCAGGCATTGATGAGTTTGTCTTATGTCGCACCCACTGATTTGGCAAATCAGGAAGCAAAGCGCGCTGGTGGAGATAAAACCATTGGTTTCTATAAGCTAGGCCTAGAAGCTGAAATGGAACTCAACGTCAATATTAAAAAACTTCAGTTGGGTTGTGGTGGTGTCAATGGCACTGGCGGTTGTGATATCGATATTGATTATTTGAGTTTGAGTGGTTTAGGTAACTCTGCTACATCCAATACCGATAGTGCGACTGACCGTGCCGCACGTGCAGGCTCATCTGCAGTTCTTACCAATCCATTTATTGAGTTCGCAATCAAAAATCCCGATAAAGCTTCGACACGTCAAATTGTTGGACTGAACTTAAGCGCGGAAAAGGCTTTGGGTTTAATTACTTTTGGTTTGGAAAATGGTGCGGGAAAAAGTGGTATTAACTCACTTAGTGGTTATATGGAAATTGCTGCAACCACTGGTATTGCTAATGTAAATGGATTTGGAACAAGTCTAGTCGCAGGAGAGGCAGCAAAAGGAACCTTAAATCAGTCTGATGGCTATAATGCGATTACGGGTAGGGCTTGTTGTGTGATCGGGTTTCCAATCGGTTTCACGACAACTGCTTATGCTCTCAATTTAAGAGATAAGGCAACAGGTAGTAATATCTTAAAAGGAGATTTGGTTTTAGGGCAACAGCCTATTACTGGAAAACGTATTACCAGTGCAAATCTTACTGCCACTGCAAAGGTTCGTGATATTGAACTGAGTGGTAAACTAAGTGCAAAGGCGGCAGGAATAATCAATTTAGATAATAAAGATGCAAGTGGTCTTATTAAAAATCTAACGGTCGATGTAGCGATCAATGAAGATTTAGGCTTTTTCCACAAAGCCAACCTTAATGGTACGGCCGCATCACTCTCTTTACAGTCGCAGAATATTCAATGGAGTAATAATAAGTCTGTTTCGCAAAATGGCTGGTGGCTTGAGTTTACCAATCCAATCGATATCGGATTTATTCAGCCTACGCTGGCAGTCGATATCCCTAAAGCAACTTTAAATGAAGCATTTAAACAAGTTAGTGATTTCTTATATGCTAATCCTGTCCAATGTGGTGGAGTTCTTGCAGAAAACTGTTTGCTTGGCAATGCTATCCCTGTTGGTACAGTTGATTTAATTAATGCAACCCGCCCACAAATGGCGTTGACGAATTTAGAACTAGCCACTCAAAAATTTACGCCGAATTGCTATGGTACTTTGAAGTTCTGTTAGTTTAATTCGAAAAATAACTTAAGCAGCTCAGGCTGCTTTTCATCTATGCACTCATCGGAAAAATGTAACATTTAGCCAGTTTGTTTTGCATTTGTGTAATTATTCGGCATAATAAATTGTGATGAGATAGACATGATTCGTCTATAGCTTGAGTGATGCTAGGAAGCAGTTTTTAAATCACTCAGAAGGATGAAAGAAAAAATATAACGTAGGTGCGGAGCATCGGGTATTTAGGAAGGTCAAGATGGCTATACTCCATATGGATTCATTTCAAAAGACTGTTTTAGCAAGTTTTATTGGACTATGTATCAGTCAATCTGCTTTTGCATTACAAGAACTCTCCGATGAAGGCTTAAGCCAAACGACGGGTGAAGGCATCGCGCTACTCCCACAAAATACATATATGATTTTTCAGGGTGAAAAAAATACCACAACAGGCACAGATTTACTTAATCGCCAATTAGATACGGGTTATATTAACTATGTTCCAGTCGGGCCTTTATCCCTTGCAGCAACAGATACAAATAAAAGTGGTGGTGTAGATGCGGGGGACCGCGCAGTAGGTAAAGCCGATTTATTTCTATACGGATTGGCGCTTTCTGCCTCAAATGCAGGTCGTTCAAACAATAATAATGAACGCGTAGGTTTAAATACTGCCGGAAATGCGATTAATGCAATTAGTAGCTGGGGATCGGCAAGTAATCCATGGATCTTAAAAGTTCAGTCGCAAGCCAATGTTCCTACTTTTACGCCAGATGGCAGTACACCGAATACCGATACAGGGCAAGTCACTTACATGGCTTTAGAAGCACCTTTGTATGAATATTATAATGATAATGCAACAGGTACGGGTGCTCCTACTGTGATTAAAACTGGGGCGGATCCTGTTGGTGCAAATGCTTATAACTTAAAACTTGGCTTATGGGCGGATGCCTTTGTTCGCAATCCCAATAAAGCGGATGGCGCCGCGGACCAGTTCCAGTATGGAAATAATGCTGGTTTAGTCGGCACGAGTATTGATCCTACTCGTGCGAATCGTCTGCGTTTGCAAGGGATATGGAATGGTTTTAGTCTAAATGGTAGTAATGTAAAAATATTCCAGACGCTTAATGGTGCAGGAAGCACGGGAGGCTTAAGCCCTTTTTATAACAACACATTAGGTTTATCTGGTATTTTCCGTTTCAATAGTGGGGATGGTGCTAATTTAAAAGCAGGCATGACGATTAATACGCCTACTTCTACAAAAACAGATACCTTGCCTACGCTGAATGCCGGCGAAACTTGTACTGCTTGTGGGTCAGGTACAGACATCTGGACACCTCGTTATAGCCCAGGACAAACCAGTAACCCTGGTGGAACAGGAGTGACGGAGTATCGTATCCGTAGTCAGACAACTAAAATAACATCAACGGGTAACTGGACTGCACCAACAGGCCTAAATGATCGTGTACTCCGTTTAAGTACTCGAGAAACAACAGATACCGCGAATTTATCGACACCTGCTATTCAAGGGGGCAATGCACCTAGTTTTGATGCAAATGAAGGGATTTTTATTTATAACCTAAATACCAATCTGGTGTTGGGTAATTTATATCAGCCTGTGATTTTGGGTTCAGATGGTAAGAACTTCAGTCTGGAAGTTGCACGTATTCCGAATAAAGAAAGTATTTATAAGCAAATCTATACCGATTACACAGGTGCAGATACAAGTTATAAAGGGTCTACCTGTAACGTTTATCAATGTGGTAGCAATATCAGCTTGGGTGGAAAAACTTATCAGGGTTCAAATGCTACACACAGTAGTATTGGCATTGGTACTGTCTATAGTAATGACGGTGGTAAAACACTTCAGGCATTTAAAGGAAATAGTACACAGGATGCAGTTGGTATTTCTTTTGGGTCTTTAAACTCAGGCACAGTATCAAAAGATCAGTATTTCTATCAGTTACAAAATCAACAACGGACGAGTGTTGGTTGTTCAGGATTATTCTGTAGTGGTTATCGTTGGCAATATCGCACCAGCGGTGGTACAGCTACAGGAAGTAATGGTGATTACGGCCTGCGATTTGATTCAACCAGCGGCGTAAACTGGGTCAACATTGATAGTACATCACTTTATGATCCATCGGTTTTAAATACTGGTTATACACGGCAAGATGCAGGGAATAATAATCAAAAATTTGTGGTGCCAACTACTGGAGCATTGCCAGATGCACGTATTGTAGATGGGCGTTGGTATTCAACCACACCAAATGCGGATATTAATACTTATAAATTAAATACTGCTTCGCCAATCAATAATATGGGCTCGGCTGTGATTGATGGTGTCTTGATTCAGCATCTTAAAATTACGACAACTGGACTATAAAAGGAGTAATACGATGAAAAAAATCACAACTTTACTTCTTGTATTAGCCACAACGTTAACGCATGCCGAATTACAAAGTCTGGATAATGAAGCTTTACAGGCTGTTGAAGGTCAGGCAGGGGCGGATTTATCTCTCAAATTATCATTGAACCAGATTTATAACAGTACCACTGGAAAATATGAGTTTGATAATGGTCTGGGTGGTGTGTGTGAAAACTTGGCCTTTTGTCATCTTGGGATTTCAGTTAATAAACGTTTTGTCCGAAATGGCAATCAACCAGTCAGTGATCCGACACAAGCTAATCCAGCGAATAAAGTCTGGTTGGTCTTTAAAGGAATACAAGGAACCATTGATCTGCAAAAGTTAGGTCTGGATGGTGTTGACCTGATTTATAACGATGATGGTGGAGTTGCAAGAACTAAACCAGCAATGCAATTAAGCTTTGACCCAACCAAGCCGATTTTGATCCGTAATTTTGGTTTTAATGCCCTTGCCATCGAGCAAGATGATTTTACCAGTTACTATGATAGTAATGGAAAACTGGTCGAAGGGAATAATCCGACTACACCGCCAGCAAATGGCTATGGTTATTTAAAAGCACCGACATACGCTGCTGATCATCCTTCCGTGTATGACCGTAATAAAGAAACGGGATTTATGGGGTTAAAAATGAATGGTAATTTGGCAATTCAAGGAAATGTAATGATGTTTTCTTGCGATGCAAGCCATCCACGTTGCTAACCGGATATAAATTTCAAAGGATTGAAGCGATGAAAAAAAATAATGAAAATGCTAGGAATATAAGTTTTGCACTCAATACTTTAGCTGCAAGTATCTTTTTTATTAGTCATTCTGCTTATGCCTTACAAGCGTTGGATGATAGTGCCTTACGTAGTGTAAATGGACAAGATGGTGTTCATATTGAAACCACCTATGACAAGATCCATGTAGATCAGTTTTTTTGGCAGGATGACGCAGGACGAGGAAGTTCTGATGCAGCGGGCACGACCTTAAAAGCAGTCGCTAATAATTTTAACATTCAGCAAAATGCGTTAGGTAATCCGCTTGGGACAACCTATAAGCTGAATACTGGTAGCAATGGCAATAAAACGGGCCTAGACATAGAGCTTTCCTCAAATCCGTCTCTTATTACGATTGATTCATTTCAGATTTGCGACACAAATAGATGTAGTAGTGATATTGGTAATTTAGCTATTCAAACAACATCACCACTGGACTTGAAGTTTAAAACGACGGACGGACTGTTTAGTAAAAGTAGTCAGGCTTCGTTAGAGTTAGGCCTTAAAAATGCCAATATTTATTTGGGTCAGACTTCAAATAATGAGTTGAATCAACTGGTTCTAAAGAATCTGAATTTTAACTTTTTGGGCAAAGGCGTGATGTTTGTCGATTCTGTTGAAGGGATCAAGCTACAAACCAATAATGCATTACTTACTGGCAATGCAGCAAATGCTTCATTGACCCAGACGCCGACGACTGATTATGGTTATGTCGATTTTACGCGTGTTAAAGATACAGGCAATGTTACAGCTGGAACATACGCAGATGGAGGCGTGGCGACCAATGCTGGATTAAATTTAGAGTTTTTATTGAATAAAAAAGCAAATCCAGCTTCTCCTTATACGCTGGATGCAACCAATACGCCGTTAAATCAGCAAGCCAGTCCTGATAATAAGGCTAAAGGTTTAATTCGTGTCGGAGCCAATGGTCGTATGATTAATGGTTCTCTACAGTTACGTGGTATCAATGCAAGTAATGCAGCGAATCCTACTTATGGAAGCAGCTATGGCAATCCTGAGGGAACCAATATTCTCGGCAGCACCACTGACGGAAATGCCATTATGGGGAAAACGGGTGTTGCATTCCGTATGAAGGCTGAATTTACTAAAGATAATGACTCCATGTTGGGGAGTGACGGAAAGGCGACAACGTTAGAAATTGGCGGTGCTGGATTAAATACCTATGGTTTTGAATTCGGTAATTTAACGGGTTTACAGTTAGGTAGCCGAGGCTCATTTGATACAGGGAATGTCTATATCAATCTGGTTGATGCCCGTTCGGTATTTCTACCAGCAAACTATGTTTTCCAGACTTCTAAATTTGGTAATGGCAGTTTCTTAACCCGAGATGTGGACTATACGCAAAGTCTTCATACCCAAACAGGTACCACAAATCCTTATAGTCTGCTTGTGGCAATTCGGGGTGCAGAGTTTCAGGCAATTTCTCGACGTGGACGTTTTACCAACAGTGCAACCAGTAACCCTGAAAGTGGATATGCACCAATCACCAATCACACAGATAATAACTGGGGCTTAGCCTTACCTTTTTATAACCTGAATGCCAATATGGCAATGTATGGGACTAAGGTGAATGCCAATGAGGCTTTCTATTTTGATAAAAATGGTGTGAAACATAGTGTTGGAAGCACGGGTGAAACGCCAAGATTGGGTTTTTCATTGGGTATGAGTACCACAGGCGTAGATCGTGATAGCAACTATAAGGCTTTGGGAAATAAAACCACTTCTATTCTGGTAATTGATGGTGCTCGAAATTATTACATGGGATTGCGTAATATTGATATGTTATTAAAAGGAACGGGAAGTCTCGGCCTTGAAAATGGCAGTTTTAATGCGACCCTCAAAGATATGCTCATCGTGATGGCAGCAGAAGTCGCCGCGGGTTACTTACCAGGTGCAACTTATACGGGGGGGGTGTCACCAAATAATAACTTTGCACTGAGTAATGATGTTTTATTTGGTTTAAAACTTCGTATCGGCGGAGATATGAATCTGTCTCTTATTCCAAATAACGAATATAAAGCGGATGGCACAGGCAATGCCTTGAATATTGTCGGTGATCTTAAATTAAATGCAGCAAGCAATAACACGATTCAAATTAGTGATCCTGTGGATGGTTCAACTTTAGGCCTAGATAATATTCAGGGTGATGTTGCGTTTAACAATGCCATTAAGATCAGTCGAGATAGTTCAGGAGAAGGGGTAGCCAGCTTTAATGCTGGGCTAACGTTTAACCCGAATCGTACCACTGACGGTGTCTTTAGAACTCGAGATATTAACCTTTATGGCCCGAGTGGCGGTGCTCAGCGTTTAGGTGAAATGGCAATTACTGGTGGACGCTTAACCAGCCAATTTTCAATCATGCCTCGCAACTAAGGCATTTGATGGTGTAACAGTAGATGCTTCCACTTATCTGTCTAACGATAAAGTGATTGTGTGGTGAGTGGGTTATGTTAAGCTGTAGTATATATTTTAAACATTTGTCTATGGATGAGGACAATGAATAAAAACAAGAAACTAGCGTGTTTGTCATTATTATTGTTAAGTCCATTAACAATGGCGATGCAACCGATGGATGATCAGAGTCTTTCAGCAACGACTGGACAAGACGGTTTGACCATTGGTGTACAGTCCAATGTCCAGTTCAATCAAATGGCAATCATTGATAATGATGGTCTGCCAAGTGGTGGCTATACGGGTCGTGCAGGTCTGGTGATTGCTGGTGTAGCAGGACAAGCTGTTGCAGCGCCTGTAAAAGTGTCGGGATTAAATGGCAGTACCGAGACCACTTTCGGCTTGAAAGCAACCATTGATACAGATAAGGGGAATGCTGCTGCAAAGGGAGCTTTTGCGAATATTGGTTTGACTTTCGATAATAGTATTACAGGACTTCGAATCTCACCTTTCTCTATTTATACCGCCGGATCAAATTCGCTTTCTAATTTAAATGGAAGTAGCTATACACGTAATTCCATTTTTACGGCAGGGACTTTACTTAAAAGTGATGTCAAAGAATTGTTACGTGTAGGTGGTATCGATATCGTTTTTGCATCAAATAAACCAAGTATGAACATCCAGCTGGGTGCGGCACCACAAGGGCATATGATTATGTTTGATGGTGCAATTGAGTCCATCTGCGGTTCAGGGAATGGTTGTAATATTATGCTGGTTTCTGATTATACAACCTCTGGAAACGCAGCAACGACCGCTGTTGGCGCAAGTTTTAACTTTAAATTGACAGGACATAATGGTAGTCCTTTTGGGCTTAAAGGTTTCTATGCTGGTGTGTATGGTACAGAGGGAGCTGATAAGGGCGGGATTATTTTTGGCAATGCAGGTACAACAGATAAGTTTGATTTACAGTTGAATAATGTCCTGTTGGGTTCAAATGCAGCCCAACAGTCAGGTGTCTTTAATAATTTACCAAATGCTTCGATTGGAAATATTGGTATGTCTGGTGCTTCTATCACGAATCTGCAAATGAAAGTGAGTGGAATGTAATCTTGAATTGATTTTGGGTTTTCCAAAGCGGCTTAGGCCGCTTTTTTTAATTTAAAATCGAATTTCAGCTTTAGCTTTGCTTTAAGTACTGAAGGATGTCTTCGAGTTGTTTGATCTTCTTCACCTGTCCCCAGAGTTGCTGGGCTTCAGGATACGCCTTGGTCATCATACCGAGCCATTGCTTATAACGTCCCACCATGCCAATTTCAGTCTTGTATTGTCCGCTTAAGAAGCGTAGTTGCAATTCTACCAGTTCAGGCCAAGACAGCAGCGCCTGATCCATATTTTGACGAATACATAAGGTTAAATCCGGTGTGGTTACTGCACCCCGACCAATCATTAAATCTTGGCAATGAGATTGTTCTAGACAGGCTTTTGCATGGGCATTGTTCCAGATTTCTCCATTGGCAATAACATTGATTTTTAATGCTTCGGTAATCGGTTGGATTTTTTCCCAATAGGCGGGTGGGGTATAACCATCTGCTTTGGTGCGTGCATGTACGGTGAGCCAGCTCGCACCTGCATCTTCAATGGCATGGGCATTATCCAAGGTGTGATTTTCATCAAGATAGCCCAAACGCATTTTTGCTGAAACTGGAATATGTGCAGGTACGGCATCACGAACGGCTTTGACTAAGAGATGTACGGTTTCTGGCTCATCTAGTAACACAGAACCCCCACGATGGCGGTTTACTGTTTTGGCAGGACAACCAAAATTCAGGTCAATCGCAGGTGCACCCAGTTCCACCACTTTGGCTGCATTGGCAGCGAGCATCTCAGGATTGTTGCCTAGAAATTGCACATGTACAGGCGTGCCAGCTGCGGTTTTACCGCCATTTTTCAGTTCTGGACAAAAGCTATAGTAGATATGATCTGGCTGAATGCTATCGGTAATACGGATAAACTCGGTCACGCACCAATCAAAACTGCCAACATGAGTGAGCACATCACGCATGATTGGATCAGTAAGACCTTCCATCGGAGCGAGTACAAGTTTCACGATTTTTACCTAGCGAAGCGAAAACAGCGTTATACGCATTTTCAGATAGGCTGTCTAGTTTTTATTAGCGTAGAAAAGCTTAACGTCCTAATATCATTTCTAAAACAAATTTACTGCCCATAAAACCGATTGCAAGTAGGACAAAACCAGTAATGGTGAAACGAATTGCTTTACGTCCACGCCAGCCAAACTTGTAATGTCCGATCAATAATGCGCCGTATAAGAACCATGAAATGATACTAAATGCAGTTTTATGTGCGAGATGTTGGGCAAAAAAGTTATCAATGGTAAAGAAGCCGAACAATAATGCGGCTGTGAGCAGGCCAAATCCAGTAATAATCAAGTCAAATAATAATGACTCCATGACCTGAAATGGTGGAAGCAAATTCACCCAGATACGACGTTTTTGTTTCTTTTTTAGTTCTCGATCCTGAAACCAGAGCAGAACAGCATGAATGGTTGCCATGAGCAGCACAGCATAAGCCGACAAGGACAAAATGATATGTAAGTCCAGACCAAAACTATGCTGTTCAATAATTTGATTTGGCTGGCTAAAAGCGAAACCCAAGATTAAGCCAAAAGCGGCTACAGGCGTTCCAATCAGGTTCAATGGCAGGATCGGACGAATCAGACTCAGGATCAGACTGAGTGCCAACATGAGTCCAGAAGTGAAGGACATCAGGTTGAATACATCATAATTCACCCCAATAGATGTCAGCATGTCTTGGGAAAGAACAGTTGCATGCAGCACCAGTCCTAAACCGACCATCAGGCCATAACACCAAAGATTTGGAGTACGTTTTGACATTAAACGAATAAACAAATACCAGAATGAACTGGTATAGGCGATAAGTGCCAAAATTGTGTAAACCAAGGGGAGACTGATCATGTCAAACCTTTTTTAGGAGGATGAATAATATTCACCATATAAGATATAAATTCGCTTCGAACTACAGTATCCTATAGCATCTTATGCATAAATTTTCTATTTTAAGAAAGATTTTTTTGCAACTAGCCATTTTAAGCGGATTTCGCAATGTTTGATACCTTAACAGAACGACTCACACAGAGTTTAAGAAATGTTACTGGCTCAGGGCAGCTGACCGAAGACAATATTAAAGATACCCTACGTGAAGTACGTATGGCACTTCTTGAAGCCGATGTGGCGTTACCTGTAACTCGTGAATTTATCGCGAAGGTTAAGGAAGAAGCGCTCGGTCAAGAAGTCATGACTCAGCTTTCTCCTGGTCAGGCATTTGTAAAGATTGTCTATGATGAACTCACCAAGATGATGGGTGAGGCAAATGAAACATTAGATTTAAGTGCAAAACCACCAGTTGTTGTGCTTCTTGCCGGTTTGCAAGGTGCAGGTAAAACCACGACTGCTGCAAAATTGGCACGTTTCTTAAAAGAACGCCAAAAGAAAAAAGTAATGACGGTGTCTGCCGACGTTTATCGTCCAGCAGCGATCAAGCAGTTAGAAACCGTATCGAATGAAGTCGGTGTCGGTTTCATTCCATCTGAAGCGTCTGAAAAGCCGATTGATATTGTGAATCGTGCGATTGAGCAAGCGAAAATCCAGTTTGCTGATGTTCTAATTGTCGATACAGCAGGTCGTTTACATGTCGATGAAGACATGATGGACGAGATCAAAGAATTACATGCGGCGGTGAAACCAACCGAGACCTTATTCGTTGTTGATGCAATGACAGGTCAGGATGCTGCCAATACTGCAAAAGCGTTTAATGATGCTTTGGCTTTAACTGGTGTGATTCTGACTAAAACTGATGGTGATGCACGCGGTGGTGCAGCACTTTCTGTTCGTGCCATTACTGGTAAGCCAATCAAATTCTTGGGTATTGGTGAAAAACTGGATGCACTTGAGCCATTCCATCCGGATCGTGTTGCACAACGTATCTTGGGTATGGGTGACGTCCTTTCTTTGGTCGAAGAAGTTGAACGCAAAATCGACAAAGAAAAAGCCGAGAAAATGGCGAAAAAACTGCAAAAAGGCGGCAACTTCAATTTTGAAGATATGCTGATGCAGTTTGAGCAAATGAGCAAAATGGGCGGCATGATGGGCTTCCTAGACAAATTACCGGGCATGAGCAATGCGGGTATTCAGGACGCGATTGAAAAAGCCAATCCTGAAAAGCAAGTGAAGCGTATGGAAGCCATCATTCAGTCAATGACGATCAAAGAGCGTCGTAACCCTGATTTGATTAACCCAAGTCGTAAAAAACGTATTGCTGCCGGTTGTGGTATGGACGTTGCTGAAGTGAATAAACTGATCAAGCAACAGGCACAAATGGCGAAAATGATGAAGAAGTTTGCTAATCCATCTGGTATGAGCAAGATGCTAAAATCATTGGGCAATATGCAAAAACAATTTGGTGGCGGTGGTGGTATGGGCCCTTTATTTGGTAGTAATGACCAGAAAAAGTAAGTTCTATCGACTTCCTAAAAGGGCGCGTAACGCGCCTTTTTCTATGCCTATATTTTGAGTGGTGTTGTATAAAATTGATACAAAATATTAATGTTAAGAATAATTAAAAAAGCGCAATATGTATTTCTAAGTTTATGTTTTTATTGAAAAATAGTGTTAAATATGTCACATAATTCAAAAAATAGCGTATTTATTCTGCATTGTGAAAATGCCGATCCAGATCAGCATTGGTATGGCTGGTTAGAACAACAACTGAAAAGCGATGAGCTTAGGGTTGAGCGTGTATTTCTTGCAGATGCCAGTCATCCAGAAGCGGAGATTTGGCAAACTTGTCTGGAAGCGCAATTAAAAGGGCTGAATGCGCGGAGTATCGTGGTAGCACATGGGCTCTCTTGTGTGGCGCTCTCACGATTTTTGGCTCAGAAATTGAAGCAAATGACCATCAAAGCGGGAATTTTTATTGCTGGTTTTAATGACCCGATTGCTCAACATCCAGAATTTAATGCTTTTATTCAACAAGCTCAGTTTGAGAGCGGCATTCTGAGAGCGAATATTCAGCGACGTCTGGTTTTCTTTTCCAGTAATGATCCCGTGATTCCTGTGCCATTGATGTTTAAATTTTCAAACTTGCTCAATGCCCAGCTGATTGAGGTCGCTCAGGCTGGGCATTTTCGTGCAGAAGATGGCTTTAAGGAATTTCCACAGTTATTGCAGGCACTTCAAACCTTGCTCAAAGCTGAATTTAGCTGAACATAGTGTTTTAAACCTTGTAGCAATAAATCCGATTCAACTTGAGGTTGATAATGACTGAGGAATTTAGCAAATAAAGCGGCGTCACCACCTGTTAAGATTAACTTTTTCGGGGATTGCTGCATGATTTGATCAATGGTACTGATCAGACCCAGCAATATACCGTGATGGACTGCATCGACCGTGTTATGACCCGGTTTTAAATTATCAAAGGCAGAGTCTGGAATTTTGATCCCTTTGGTATTCTGGATCAGCGAATCCCGTTGCAGATAGAGATTTGGCAGAATATAACCGCCGAGATGCTGTAAACCCTCAACTAGATCGATGGTCAGGGCAGTCCCGCAACCAATTACACAAAAGTTCTCATCTGGCTTTGCCATTGCCAAGACTTGCAACCAGCGGTCAATCCCGAGCTGACTGGGTACCTCATAACCACATTTCAGACCAGCATACTCTGCATGAACTTTGGCAAAGATAATCGGAATATCCAGAATATCAAGAATCATCTGGATACGTTGATTATTCTCTGAATCCAGTACGGAAGAAATACCAACCTGCGTCAGATTCTGATGACGAAAATGCTGGATTAAACCCAGCAATAAATCGGCAGGCGATTGTAGGTGTAACTCGGCTGCGTGCTCAAGCACCTGATCGTTCTGTGTAATCCAGTATTTTAAACGGGTATTTCCAATATCAAGCCATAAACTTTTCATGAGCTCTTCCTATTCTCAAACTGAAGCGAGGCGTAAGCGACCTTGATAGAATTGCTGGATTTGATCGGTCTTGATCAATACCGCGCCTTCATTGGAGATACCTTGGAACAGTCCCTGAACTTTGCCTTGGGTATGCTCAAATTCCACGTGTTGATTGAGCCAAATCGCGTGGTGGTTAAAACGTTCTGCCAGATTATAACTGCCATGTTCAAACCATTGAGCAGCTTGCTGGATTGCCGTATAGAGTTCAGCAATTAATCCGATTCGGTCGATTGGATCTAAACCGAGCATTTGTAATGAGGTAATTTGCTGGTCAGCATTTTCCACAGGTGGCGTGGTTAAGTTGATGCCCACCCCAATAATCGCTTGATGAGTCGAAAGCGGCTCTACCAGAATGCCGCCCCATTTCCCTTGAGGGCTATATAAATCGTTGGGCCATTTCACTTGTAGTTGAAGACCGTGTAAGCTCGGCATCTGTAGAATATTTAACGCAATTTCCAATGCCAGACGACCGTCTAGTGCTGTCTTGGTCTGGATCAGTGTGCTTAAATAAATGTTTCCTTCAGGAGAGGACCATGGTCGTTGATGTTGACCTCGACCTTGTGTTTGCTGCGCACTGCAAACCAGTCCTGTCGTAATGCCTTTTTCTGCAATTTCACGCATATCATCATTGGTTGATGTCGTGGTGGTCTTGAGTAAAACCACTTCAGGAAACTGATTTTTTGTGTTCAATAATTGTTGAAGCTGGCGGGTTGCGAAATCATCCATCATTTTTACAAGTAGCGTGGTCATTTGTTTATGGAGTTAATCATATATTTGCTGATTGGTGCAATTGCCGGATTTGCTGCGGGGCTATTTGGCGTAGGCGGTGGCTTAATTATTGTGCCGATTTTATATATTGTCTTTACGCAAATGAATTATGACCCGAATGTCATTATGCATATTGCAGTGGGTACATCGTTAGCAACCATTATTGTGACTTCAATCAGTTCGGTAACGGCCCATCATAAGAAAGGTGCAGTGCTTTGGCCTGTGTTCCGTAATCTTGCACCGGGGTTGGTGATAGGATCATTTTTGGGCGCTGGTATTGCCGACTTGATGTCAGGGCAGCATTTGCAACTGGTGATCGGTGTATTTGCAGTCTGGATGGCCTATAAGATGTTTAAAGGGGCCAATGCTGTGGTTGATCCAAATCGACACTTACCATCTGCACCATTACAACTGGCTGCGGGTGGTGGCATTGGGGTGGCATCGGCGATTTTTGGTATTGGTGGTGGTAGCTTGACCGTTCCTTATCTGAATCGTCATGGTGTGGTGATGCAAAAAGCAGTGGCGACTTCGGCAGCGTGTGGATTGCCGATCGCTGTAGCAGGTGCATTGGGCTTTATGTGGTTTGGGGCTAAAGAGCAGATCGAAGTACCGAATACCATTGGCTATGTGCATGTTTATGCGTTTTTGGGCATTAGTGTCATGAGCTTTATCACCGCGAAATTTGGTGCCAAGGTTGCTCATCTGTTATCGCCAGCCATGTTGAAAAAATGCTTTGCAGGCTTGCTGGTGGTGGTTGGGTGTTATTTCATCTACAAAGGGTTGATGTAGATATTAATTTGTTTCCTTAGTCATGAACTTCAAGAATGGATGAAGACGCTTATGTGCGTATTCATCCATGATTAAATTGCGATTGATTTAATATAAATAATATTTTTTGTGATTTATTCCATAAAGTTATTTTCCGATCAGATGCATGGTTGGCGACTCATGGAAAATATAAATATTTGATAATAAAAATAGAAAAAATGATTTTTTCATCTATTTTGAGAATGGATAGGTGCTTTTTCAGGACGATTGGCTTAAAAAGCAATAAAATTGTCAGACAATGATATAGAATTTATAGGGTGAGATCAGTTAAAACAAAAAAGCGTAAATAGCATTGGACAATGCGTATAACAAAGATAGCGAGGCGCTCATGAATCTCGAAGAGGCTGATAGTCTTTCTGAACAGATTGCAAAATATATTAGTGAACAAATTATTAGCGGTGAGCTGGTTGAAGGCGAACGTATTCAAGAGTTGCGCATTGCGAAAGAATTAGATGTCAGTCGCGGTTCTGTCCGTGAAGCATTGTTATTACTGGAACGTACCTATTTAATTGAGATTTTTCCACGACGCGGTGCGATTGTATCTGAAATGTCGGCGCAACAGGTCAAAGCGCTATTTGATACCAATGTGATGGTTCTGGGGCATATCGTGCAACGCATTAGTGAAACTTGGCGTGTCAATGAGGCTGAGCATTTACAAGCTTTACTGGATCAATTGGTTGAGTTCGTCAGGGCTGGTGACATTGAAAAATTTTACGATGCAATCTTTAAATATTTAGCTGAACAACATGAAATGGTGGCAAATCCATACCTCATGCAATTTTATAAAGAACTGTTGCCTTCATTGCGCCGTAGCTATTTTCTCACCTTAAATACCTCGCGTCGGGAGCTACAAGAGTCATTTACGCTATTTAAGCTGGTGATTGATGCTATTTTGATCCGAAAATCACAACAAGCTGCTTTATTTATGGAAGATTTTTGTCGACACTTGCGTAACCTTGTGTTGGAATCTCTGACACGTATGAAACAGATTGAATTGGCTTGGGCTAGACGCTCACGCCGCTAGTTAGGGCAGTATGCGTTTAAGTAGTTTAAAACTTTCAGGCTTTAAATCTTTCGCCGATAGTACAACATTAAATTTTAAGGCGAACCGAACTGCGGTTGTGGGGCCGAACGGTTGCGGTAAATCCAATGTCATTGATGCGATTCGCTGGGTTATGGGCGAGTCCAACGCACGTCAATTGCGTGGCGGCAGTATGCAGGATGTCATCTTTACAGGGACAGCCAAGCGTAAACCTGTCGGTGTTGCCAGTGTTGAGCTTCGTTTTGACAATACCTATGGCAAATTGGGTGGGGCATATAACGCCTATAATGAGCTGGCCGTCCGTCGTCAGGTGACGCGTGAAGGGAAGTCGGAGTATTTCCTGAATGGTACGCGCTGTCGCCGTCGTGATATTACCGATATTTTCTTGGGCACAGGTTTAGGGCCGCGCTCTTATGCGGTGATTGAACAGGGCATGATTAACCGTCTGGTGGATGCCAAGCCTGAAGAAATGCGGGTGTTTATTGAAGAAGCCGCCGGAGTATCGCGTTATCAGGCACGTCGTCGCGAGACTTTACAGCACTTAGAACATACTGAACAAAATCTGGCACGTTTAGATGACATTGCCGCGGAACTAAAATCACAGCTGAGAAGCTTGAAGCGTCAATCTGAAGCTGCGATTCAATACAAAACCTTAGAAGGTCAGATCCGTACTTTAAAAATTGAGATTCTGTCTTTCCAAGCCAATCAAAGCCAAAAATTACAACAAGAATATACCGTTGAAATGACGGCATTGGGCGAACAATTTAAATTGGTTCGTTCTGAATCACAGACGATTGAACATGATCTGGAAGCGACCAGTGCTTTATTTCAGCGCTTAATTCAGCAGTCTTCGCCATTGCAACATGAGTGGCAGCAGGCAGAGAAAAAACTGGCTGAGTTGAAAATGACATTGGAACAAAAGCAGAGCCTGTTCCAGCAGAATAGCAGTAGTTTGGTACAGCTTGAACAGCAGAAAGTACAGACCAAAGAACGTTTACAGTTGTCTGAACTCCAGATCGAAACTTTATCTGCTCAGTTTGATGAGCAAAATGAAACATTGCTGGCATTAGAACAGCAAACACAAACAGCTGAACAAAACGTGAGTGATGTTCAGGCCCAGCAAAAGCAAGCACAACAGCAGTTTGAACAGCTCAAAGCACAGGTCGATAAGCAACAACAGCAAAAGTTGCAGATGGCCGCGCAAATTGAGCAGCTTGCCAAAAATGTGTTGCGAATCGAACAGCAAAAGCAAACGCTACAATCGCAAAGTGGTCAGATCCGAGCGCAGGTTCAAGATGAAGAACAGGCACAACTGGAACAATTGCAGCAACAACTTCATCAAGAGATAGTTGAGCTGGAAGCCGCTATTGAAGAACTACAGCAAAATTTACAGGCGCAACAAGAACAACAACAGCTGGATAAGGCGGATGTGCAGACGCTTAAAACCGAAATACAGGTTTTACTGGCTGAACAAAAAAATTTGAATCAACTGGTGGCAAAACAAAGTCCAAAGCATCAGCAGAATACGGTTCGCTTGATGCAAAGCCTGCGTTTAACTGCGCAAGGTAAAAGCCATGCCAGTATCATTGAAAAGTTCTTGGCCAAATGGTTACAAGCGCATTTACTGGATGATGAGCAGTCATTCCAAGAAGGCGTGGCTCGACAATTAAAGTCAGCGACGCAACAACGTATTCAAATTCAACATTTGATCTGTCTAAGCGACTGGATTGAAGCCCCACAATCTTCATTATGGGCAAATGTTGCTGTGGCTGAGAATCTGGCAATCGCTTTAGCGCATCAAGCAGAACTCCAGCAGACACAGTCGATTTTAACGCTGGATGGTTATCATGTTGGCGCAGATTGGGTGATTGGTCTGCATTACGATGAAGATAGCCAAAGTGCGCAAGGTATGTTGAGCCATCAAGTGCGTTTAGAGGAAATTGAGCTGCAACTTGCGGAGAAACAACCCAAGCTGCTTGAGCTGGAACAGCAATTTTCTCAACAGCAGCACACCTTGCAACAGCAACAACAACAGTTACAGCAACAGCAACAAAGTCTGAAACAAAAACAGAAAGAGCTACAACAGCTGGATGTGCAAATTGCCAAATTGCAAAGTACAGCGCAGGCTTTTGTATTGCAGCAACAGCAATTGGCAGATCAACTCAAACAACTGGATCTACAGCTTGAAGAAGATGCGATGCAGCGTGATGATCTGGAAATTGATTTACACGCGCTTGCACTCAAATTAGAAGCGGTATTGCCGAATTATAAAACCTTGCAGTTTCAGGTAGAAAACCTGAATGAACAACTGGATGAGCAACAACAGCAGTTGCTTCAGCAGCAACAGCAACGTGAAAGTCTGCGTCGCCAAACATCTCAGGCCAATCAGCAAATTGAGCTGTTAGAGAAAGATATTTCATTCTTAAAAACGCAGTATCATCAAATTATTGAACAAATTGAACAGGCAAAGAAATTTGTTGATCCGATTCAATTGGAACTGCCAAATTTAGAGTCACAATTTCAGGAACAATTTCATCAAACTGAAAAATTGCAAAAAAACTGGAATGAATGGCAACTTGAACTGAATCAGATTCAAGAGAAACAGCAGCAGTTGACTGAACAGCGTCATCAAGCCCAGCAAAAAGATGAGCAGGTACGTGAACAGTTAGAGCAAAAGCGTTTGGCTTGGCAGGCAGCCAAATCGGATCGTGAACATTATCTGGAACAACTGAAAGAGTTGAATGCAGACGCTTTATCTGATCTGTCGATTGAAATTAAAGATCATCAACAGAAACTGGAAAAGGCACAGCAGCAATTCGAAAAAATTGGTGCGGTCAATCTGGCAGCTTCACAGGAATATGAGGAAGTATCACAGCGTTTTGATGAACTCAGTCATCAGATGCAGGACTTGCAGAATACGGTTGATCAACTGAAAGATGCCATGAAAAGTATTGATCAGGAAACCCGTAAGTTATTCATGACCACTTTTGATCAGGTCAATCAAGAGATGCAAGTCCTTTTCCCTAAAGTCTTTAATGGCGGGGAAGCGAGCTTAAGTCTTGAAGATGACTGGCAATCTGGTGTGAAATTGATGGCGCGTCCACCAGGTAAACGAAACAGTTCATTGGCTCTCTTATCGGGCGGTGAAAAAACCTTGACCGCATTGGCGCTGGTGTTTGCGATCTTTAGATTAAACCCTGCACCATTCTGTGTTTTGGATGAAGTTGATGCGCCTTTGGATGATGCCAACGTTCAGCGGTATTGTAATTTGGTAAAAGAGCTTTCTGAACAGGTGCAATTCATTTACATTACACATAATAAATTGGCGATGACAATGGCAACTGACTTACTGGGAGTGACCATGCCAGAGCCAGGCACATCAAAATTAGTGACTGTCGATTTAGAGCAGGCAAAAGAATACGGGTTAGTTGCGGAGTCATAGTATGGAAATGAATACAATAATAGGCATTGTTATCGCCGTTGTGATTATGCTCGTTGGTTTAATGATGCTTTTAAGAAAACCGAAACCAGTCGAGCCGTCATTAGAAGCGGATTTATATATTAATCCTGAAAGTCAGCAGCCTGTCATCCCTCGTCATGTACGAGATCAAGTTTTACCAGATGAAGTGGTCACCACAACTGAACGTGTTGAACCAAGTCTAAATACAGACGCGGTTGCGGCAGAGACCCCAGTAGAAAAAACAGTTGAGACTGCAAATACCACAGAAAAAACTGAAGCTGTGGTTTCAACAGAAGAAGTGGCTAAAGAAGAAACTGTTGAAGCGGTTGTAGAAACTGAAACTGTTCAAAAAGATGAGACCGTCACTGCTGAAGCAGAAACAACAGTCCTCTCTGAAAATGCAGAAGCTACAGAGAAAGCTGAGGAAAGTAAAACCGAAGCAGAACTCAGCTTGAACCCGAATATCGAAACGTTCGCAATTGAAGAGTTTGATGGCGAAAGTAATATTCTGGATGTGCATTTACATGAACAGCAGCGCTACGACGATGAAAGTGCTTTAGCAACCGCAGAACAGATCATTGCCCTGAATGTTTATCCGAATCCACGTCGTGCCTTATCTGGCGATAAAGCACTCAAAGTTTTATTAAAATATGGCTTACGTTTCGGTGAAATGTCGTGCTTCCATCGTTACGAAAATACCGATGAACCAAGTGCCTTGATGTTCTCGGTATTGCGTATGACGGATAATGGCCCAGCTGGTTTTGATCTGGAAACCTTATCTGGTGAGCAGGTGCAAGGTCTTGCATTCTTCTTGGCATTACCAAACAGCAAGGCTGTTACGGGTTATGACATGATGACCAGTATTGCGGGTTTAATTGCGCGTGAAGTCGATGGTAAGGTATATGATGAAAATAATCTGGAATTTACGCCGCAGTTAAAAGAACATTGGCGTCATCACGTGATTGATTATCGCCCAAATCAAGCAACAGCTTAATGAATCTTTTATAATAAATTCAGTGAAAAGTTATAGGGCGGTTCTTCCGCCCTTTTATATGGTGAAATTTAAATGGAACACAACTCAGTTATTGAGCAAATGCGTCAGTTAATTCAACTGATTGCAAAACATAATCATGCTTACTATGTGATGGATCAACCTTCCATTTCAGACAGTGAATATGACCATTTATTTCATCAGCTGAAAGCTTTAGAACAACAATATCCAGACTGTATTCAGGCGGATACCCCGACCAATAAAGTGGGTGGTCAAGCCTTATCGAAATTTGAAAGTGTCACTCATGCAGTACCAATGTTGTCATTAGGCAATGTGTTTAATCAGGAAGACCTGTTTGCTTTTGCCCGTCGTATTGATGAACGTTTACCGAACCAGAAAGTCCAGTATGAAGTAGAGCTGAAACTGGATGGTTTAGCGATTTCATTGTGGTATGAAAATGGTGTGTTGGTTCGTGGTGTCACTCGTGGTGATGGCGAGACAGGCGAAGATATTACCCAGAATGTCAAAACCATTCGTAATTTACCTAAAGTATTGTCGAGTCAGCATCAGGCGATTCCACAGTTTCTAGAAGTACGTGGCGAAGTGTTGATGCCGAAGCAAGGCTTTGAAAAGCTCAATGCTGATCAGGAAGCCAAAGGCGATAAAACCTTTGCGAACCCACGTAATGCAGCGGCAGGTAGCTTAAGACAGCTCGATCCGAATATTGCAGCCTCACGTCCATTGGCGTTCTATGCTTATGGGATTGCGCAGTGTGTACCGAATCATGGGCTTGAGACTATGCACGATAGTCTGCATTGGTTGACCAAGTTTGGTTTTGAAATTGCAGAACGTCAGTTCCTGTGTGCTTCGATTGAAGAAGTACAACAACGCTATGAACAGATTCAACAAGAACGTCCAGATCTCAAGGTTGAAATTGATGGCATGGTGATTAAGGTGGACAGCCTTAAGCAGCAACAACAATTGGGTTTCTTGAGTCGTGAACCGCGTTGGGCAACGGCCTATAAATTCCCAGCTCAGGCTGCACTCACCAAAGTTGAAAATATTGACTGGCAAGTGGGGCGTACAGGAACGCTAACGCCTGTTGCACGTTTAGCGCCAGTCTTTGTTGGTGGCGTGACGGTATCGAATGTGACCTTACATAACATTGGGGAAATTCACCGTTTAGATGTACGTGTTGGCGATACCGTAAGTGTTTACCGTACTGGCGATGTGATTCCAAAGGTCGAGAAGGTCTGGGCGGAGTTTCGTCCTGTGGATGCCGAGATGGTGCATCTTCCAGAAAATTGTCCAGTCTGTGATTCGCCTGTGGTCATGCCAGAAGGTGAGGCATTGGCACGTTGTTCAGGTGGTTTGTATTGTGCGGCACAGCGTATTGAAGCGATTCGTCATTTTGTATCACGTAAAGCCTTGGATATTGAGGGCTTAGGTGATCGTTGGGTAGAGTCACTTCTACATCTCGATCTACTCAAAGATGTCGCTGATATTTATCATTTGCATGAGCATCGTGACACTTTATTAACCATTGAAAAAATGGGTGAGAAATCGGTTCAGAACCTGATTGATGCGATTGAAGCCAGTAAGAAAACCACTTTGGCACGCTTTATTTATGCTTTGGGGATTCGTGGGGTGGGTGAGACCACTGCGCGTATGCTGGCGAATACGTTCCAGACGCTTGAGGCTCTGAAATCAGCGGATATTGAAGCGCTCAAGAAAACCCCTGATGTCGGTGATATTACTGCTGAATGGATTGCGGACTTCTTTCAGGCACCGCATAACATTGAGGTACTTGATCGTTTAATGGCAGCAGGTATTCATTGGGATGCACCAACCGCACCAACACGCCAACCCTTGAATGGTGAGAGTTGGGTGGTGACTGGAACGCTGGAAACCATGGGACGTGATGAGGCGACACAAAAGCTTCAAGCCTTGGGTGCTCGTGTGAGTGGTAGTGTTTCTAGCAAAACCAAATGTGTGGTTGCAGGCGAGAAAGCGGGTAGTAAGCTGGATAAAGCGCAGAAACTGGAAATTCGCGTGATGAATGAACAAGAGTTCTTGGAATTTTTGGCGCAATACGAGGCTTAATCTACCAAGAAAAGCCCATTCAATGAATGTGAGTTGAATGGGACTATTTAATTAAATCCTGAGACTGGGAAATAATTATCTTGACAGAGTCTTGCCGAGTTTACACTCAATTTCAGGATAAGCTTTCAGCTGGACTTACTTTGGTTTTGCCCAAAGTAAGCAAAACCTGAGGTGCGAATAGCAAAGATTTATCATCTTTGCCGTACCGCAAAGCGAAAGCTATGCTTGAGTATAGACTACGCCAGTTGTTGCGTTTCGCTTCGCCAAAGCTTTAGTCGCTTTGGCTTGCTCAGGTTGTGGATGACGTTTCCGAGTATCCAATTTTATAACTTGAGTCGAATACCTATACGATGTTGTATCAAATATATTTTTTTACAATGCCGTCATCCAGCAATTGTTGGAAATGTTCACAGACACTTTCACGCACATCGCGATATTCAATCCCTAAATCTTTCACGCTACGTTGTGAATTAAAATAGATGGGATAACCCATATTCAACTTTACAAATTGACGTGAATGACCGAGGATTGGCGCAACAAAAGAAAAAGCTGTTTTTGGCACAGTAAAGTGTGGGAATGGAAATTTATAGCCAAACTTCTGAGTAAGTGCCTTGCCCATATCCAATAAGCTTAATGTTCCACCACAAATAATATAGCGGCCATGTGCATTTGGATTTAATGCCGCAGCGACGTGTGCATCGGCAACATCACGAACATCGACAATCCCATTCCACATTGGCGGAACACCGAACAAGGTGGTGCCATTACCGAACTGTTGTAGTACTTCAATACTACCTGACTGACTGGCATCGGTCAGGGATGGCCCCATCACTAAAGCCGGGTTAATGCATACCAGATCCCAACGGTTTTGTTGCTCGGCCATTTCCCATGCTTTACGCTCGGCCATGACTTTTGAATAAGGATAGGGCTGGTGTGTTTCGCTACTGGTTGTGTTCCAGTGATTTTCATCAAACTCATTATTGGCAGTGTCTTGAATTTCAACTGCATCGCCATAAGTTGAGGCAATGCTTGAAGTAAGTACCACACGTTTAACTGACTCAGTGCGATTAACGCTGTTCAAAACATTTTCTGTGCCTTTCACCGCAGGCTCAATGATATCTTTAACGGCATCTTTATAATTGGTGACAACGAAAGGCGATGCGGTATGAATCACGATCTCGCAATCTTTCATCGCTTCATCAAATGAACCTGATTCAAGCAAATCTGCTTTGAAAAACTGGATTTGTCCAGCTGATTGCTCTGCTAGATCATATAAATGCTGGATCTTATTTTTCTTTGATGGGTCACGTACAGTTGCATGAACTGTATGACCTTGATTCAACAGACGTTCGATAATCCAGCCTGCAATATAACCCGTCGCGCCAGTGACCAAAATTGGTTTGCTTTTATCCATTGTGGTTTCCACATTATGTTTTTGTGATTGCTGTTATTTACCGAATTTCGTTTAAACAAACAACAGCTGAGCAGTCATTTTTTATGATTTTTTGATTAAAACATCGGCGAAATAAGAAGCATTGCTAATGGTTACAAAAAATCAAACAAATGATTTTCAATAGAATTATCTCTTTTTAATGTGACAAATGATATGCAAAGGCTTATTTTATTTACATAAATTCAGTCAATTCGAACTGTAAATGCGTATGTTTCTCATTTTAATTTTATAAAAATCATAAACTTACACATATTTGTTTTTGCAATTCTGTTCTAACTTGACCATAATATTGTCATTCGATAGGAGTAAGTATTATGCGTGGCAATCCAGAAGTCATCGACTATTTAAATATGCTCATTGGCGGTGAATTGGCTGCTCGTGATCAATATTTAATTCATTCAAGAATGTACGAAGATTGGGGTCTAAATAAGATCTATGAGCGTATCGACCATGAAATGCAAGAAGAAGCATCTCATGCTGACGCAATCATTCGTCGTGTTTTGTTCCTTGGTGCTCAACCGAATATGAATCGTGAAGATATCAATGTCGGTACAGATGTTGTGAGCTGCTTAAAGGCTGATTTAGCACTTGAATATCATGTACGTGAAAAACTTGCGACAGGTATCAAACTGTGTGAAGAGAAAGGCGACTTTATCAGCCGTGATATGTTACGCCAGCAGCTTTCTGACACAGAAGAAGATCATACGTATTGGTTAGAAAAGCAATTACGTTTAATTGAATTGATTGGTCTACAAAATTATATTCAATCACAAATCTAATAAATTGCTGCACATGCAGTAATTAAAAAGGGAGCTTTCAATAAAGTTCCCTTTTTAATTTGATCTGAAAAAATGCTGAAATGAAGGTTTAGAATTTTTTACTGTAGTTCACAAATAGGCGATCTTCACCAAAGTCATTGCCATGTTTTACATCATAATCAATACGGATGTATTGTAGCGAAACACCTTTAAGATAAGGTTGTTGGAATGCATAGTTGAGAATGAGATTGGACTCAGATTCATGATTTTTCTCACCATTGGCAGCTTTAAAATCATGTCCATAGACATATTTCACCATTGCATTTAGACCTAGCACATAATCTTTAAAATCATAGCCATACATCAGGTGATAAGACTTTTCATTCTTTTTAAAGAAGCCCGTCGCGTTCCAGTTAATAAAATAGGTTTCAGGCAGAAAACCATCAGGTAACGGATAGGCTGACTCACCAATAATTTGTTGATAACCCATACCAAAAGACTGATTGTTCACTTTCAGCATTTCAAGCAAACCAATATTTTGAGCATCGATATCGAAGTTGTGACCATCATTCTTGGCATTAAAATATTTAAACTTGGAACTGAGACTAAAATTAGGCTGTTTCCACTGATGTTCTAATCCAACATAATGCTTGTTGTATAAATCTTCTAAATTGCCAAAATAGTATTCTGCCTTCAATGATGGCGTGATTTGATAACGTAGATCCAGATAATTTAGACCATCCGAGTAAACGGTTTTGCCATTCGCGGTAAAGGAGAACTTTTTAAAATCTTCTTCATTGCGAGGTGACACTTTGGTCACTCGACCAATTTCGGCATAGAGCTGATCAGAAATTTGCGATTTTAAATTTGTTCCCCAATAAGAGGTGAGTAACTGGCGACTGGCATCCACCGCAGTTACAGGTAAGTCTAGCCAGAGTTCGCCCACACTTAATAAGGTTTTGTCATAACCTAGTTTCAGGGTCGCACCATGTTTTAAATAGTCAGATGCTTGTGATTGTGTTTGAACATCAAAAGGCAGAACAGTATCAGCGACATGTTTATCTTTACTTAAGCGCACTGCATATTGCACCGAAGCATCTGCACCAATGGTGATCGGCTTATCTGCGATATATAGCGGCGTTTCCTGCATTTTGGATTTATAAAATAAGGATGCTGCTTGTGACCAACTGCCTGTATCTTTGAGATTAGGATTACCAAAGTCTCGATTGATATAGGCATTCTTCAGGGTAAATTTCCATTCATCTTGAGCAGTTTGAGTCGCTTCTGCGGCAGAGAGTAGCGGGCTGTAAAAGCTCCCCATCACAAGCAGTGTAGAGACCGTTAAGCCATGTGGTTTAAAGTGTGGTAATAAAGTCATAATCCATATCCAACGTTGGTGCGCCAGTCCTCGGCGCACTTATTTTTATTGCTGAGTCAGTGAAGCTTGTGTAGTAAAGTTCGGTGCAGATTGTGCTGCCACTGAGGCTTTTAAATTGACCATAAAGATGGCAAGTGCAGCGATAATGCCTGGGATAGCAATCGCGAGAAAGTTCATTTGGTGAGGCAGTTCAAAGGTGAGCAAGGCACCCGTTAAGACAGGGCCAATGATGGCGCCAATTCGTCCAATGCCTGAAGCCCAGCCCATACCTGTTGAGCGTAATGCTGTCGGGTAGAATTGAGCGACAAAAGTATAGAGTAGAATTTGTGAGCCAATGGTTGCTGCGCCTGCGACCGCAATCAAGCTATATAAAATAAATTGTGGACTATTAAAACCAAGCAGGATCAGGGCAGCCGCGCCAATCACGAACATACTGGTAATTACAGGTTTTAAATGGAATTTATCTGCCAGTGCACCGCCGCCAATCGCACCCACCATGCCTCCAATATTCAGTGCAAACAGGAATAACATACTGGCACCTAAAGAATAGCCTGCCTGTAACATCAATTTGGGTAACCAGCTTCCCAAAGCATAGACCATCAATAAACACATAAAGAAGGCAATCCAAAACATGAAAGTACTAAAGCTACGACCTTGTTGGAACAGTGCACGGACAGGTGCTTCGGTGGTGGTACTTTCATTGAGAACCAGTTGGGTGTTGTTGGTTAATTCAGTTTCAGGTGCAATTTTAATGACGATCATTTTAGCTTGATCGTGATGATTCGATTTCACTAAAAATGCCAGAGATTCAGGCAGGAACTTCCAGATCACAGGCAACAGTAACAGGGGAAAACCCGCAATTAAAAACATGATTTGCCAGCCCATATCTTTGACCAGCCATGCACCTAGTAAGGCTGAACTCATACCACCAATGGCATAGCCACTAAACATCAATGCAACCAAAGTGCTGCGGATTTTCTTCGGGGCATATTCAGTCATAAGGGCCACGACATTCGGCATCACACCACCAATGCCTAAGCCTGCAATAAAACGTAAAATTGCAAATTCAACTGGATTACTGGCAAAAGCACCGAGAAAGGTAAATCCGCTGAATAAGGTGACACAGATCAGAATGGTTTTCTTACGGCCCAGTTTGTCTGAGAGCGTGCCAAAAATCATGGCGCCAAACATCATGCCAAAGAGTGCTGCACTGGCAAGCAATCCAGCTTGCACGGCAGTCAGTGACCATTGCTGCATCAGTAATGGCAGCGCCACACCATAAATCACCAGATCGTATCCATCAAAAATAATAATGATTAAACACCAAATTAAGACTTTCCAATGAAAAGCTGCAAAACGAGCTTTATCAATAATGTCATTAATATTGACCTTGTTTGTATCCATTGCTTCACCTCCGATTTGTGAAGTACAGGTTATTTTTTATTAAGCTATTTTGTTATTGGATCGGAGTCAAAAACCTAATTGATATATCTTTATGTCATTAAAGTATTGTGATTTTTATTGCTTAAATATTTGAAAAATATTGGATTTAGTTTTTATTTTTATGTTGATATATAAAATGGTGGATTGGTGTTAAATATTAAAATACGAGAATGCTGGTCATTTTAAAGTGGTGTTTTTAAATATTTTTGGATGAATAATCATTAATGAATAAATAATGTTTTTATTTAATGATCGGGATATTTTATCAAGCGTTAAAATACAGGGTGAAATTCGTTTTATCTTCGGATTAAGTATTTTTGAGTTTAGCTTTTTAAATGCAAAAATCCAGAAAACGTCTAAGCTGAGTTTTCTGGAAAAATAGAGCGTAAGAAGTGTAATTTAGTTGTTAAGTTGAAGCTGCATGCTTGGTTGGTGTGAGAATAAGGTGAGCAATAACGCCAATACAGATCCCCCAAAATACCGAACTTAAGCCTAGAAAATGCATCCCAGAAGCGGTAGCGAGAAAGGTAATCAGTGCAGCATCGCGGTGTTGAAGATTTTGCATCGCAGCAGTGATATTGGTTGCAATCGCTCCCAGTAAAGCTAAGCCTGCCAAAGCCGCAACCAGTTCTTTTGGTAATAAACTAAACAGCATGACAATACTGCCAGCAAACAGTCCGCCGAGAATATAAAAAATCCCATTGGCGATCCCTGCGATATAACGCTTTTCTTTGAGTTCATGTGCATCTTTGCCCATGCACAAAGCCGCGGTAATCGAGGCGAGGACGATGGTAATACCGCCAACACAGGCAACCGCTAAAGAGGCAATACTGGTTGCACTGATAATGGGTTTGGCTGGCGTGTCATAACCACTCAGTTTCATGATCGCCATACCCGGTAAAAACTGACCTGTCAGGCTGACCAGAATCAAGGGCAGTGCCAGATTTAAGGTTGAGTTCCATGACCATTCAGGGCTGATCCATTGTGGAATCGCCAGATTAAAACTCACTTCAACAGGATTCATTTTTCCCAAAAATAAACTTAGTAAAATCCCTGCTGCCAATACCCAGATCATGGTATAGCGAGGCATCAGCCGTTTTGCAATCAGAAATACCATCAGCATGCTAAACACAATCAAAGGCATACTATCTGAAGCAGTAAACAGATTGATTCCAAACTGAAACAGAATACCTGCCATCATTCCCGCAGCAACATCTTGAGGAATCCATTTCAGTAGTTTGTCGAAATAGCCTGTAATGCCAATCAGAAAAATCACTATTGCAGAAGTGATATAAGCTGCGATTGCTTCATTCAATGAAATGTCAGGAAATAACGTGACCAATAACGCCGTCCCCGGTGCAGACCAAGCGGTAATAACGGGTGTTTTATATTTAATGGAGAGATAAATCCCCGCAACTGCCGCACCGATGGAAATGCCCCAAATCCATGACACCATCATTTCGGTAGAAACATTGGCACGTTGCGCTGCCTGAAAGAAAATAATCAGTGGGCCAGAATAAGAAATTAGCACGGCAAGAAAGCCTGCAACCGTAGCTGAAATAGACCAATCTTGTTTTAATGTTTTGAGTAAAGTTGTCATTCGATGATGGCCTCCTTGCACATCTGAAACGAAAAAGATCAGGACTAACCCTGATCTCCACCTCCCACTGGGATGACGCTGCCAGTGATATAAGATGCATCATCAGATGCAAGAAAAACAATGGCTTTTACCTGTTCCTCAATACTGCCATAACGGCCCATAAATGTACGGTCTATGGTTTGATCGACGACTTGTTGCATCCAGTCTTTTTCGTTTTGACTGAGTGGATTGCTATTGCGTGGCACTTTGCGAGGTGGTGCCTCAGTTCCACCTGTGGCAATCGCATTGACGCGAATCCCGTCTTGGGCATGTTCAAATGCCAGCGATGCTGTGAGTGCATTAACGCCACCTTTGGCAGCGGAGTAGGGAATACGGTTAATCCCGCGAGTCGCAATTGAGGAAACATTTACAATCACACCCGCCTGTTGCTGAATCATTGCAGGCAAGACTGCTCGGCAGCACCATAAAGTCGGAAACAACGAGCGATTCACTTCCTTGATAATTTCCTCTTCAGAAAACTCCTGAAAAGGTTTCATCCAGATTGCGCCACCGACATTGTTGATCAATACATCGACTCGATCAAAATGTTCAATCGCTTTTGCTACAACTGCTTGTGCACCTGCAAAGCTTTCAAGATCGGCTTGAATGGTGATGGCATCAGCACCCAATGCTTTTACTTCAGCCAATACCTCTTCGACATAATCAGAACGATCTGCCAGAATCAGTTGGGCACCTTCGGCAGCCAGTTGTAGTGCCACGCCGCGCCCAATGCCTTGAGCACTGCCAGTCACAATCACCACTTTATGCTTAAATCTTTGTGCTTGAGACATATATTAATTCTCCAGTAAGCATCAATTCGCAGAGAACTTTTCGAACAGGAAATTGGCAGGTTTGATGTGTTCTGCATCTAACCAGCTGCGTACTGCTTCGACCATTGGCACAGGACCACACAGATAAATATCGACATCACCCTTGTTTAGCCATTCAGTCTCAATATGTCCTGTGACATAGCCTTTACGCGCATGTTGACTGTCAGGATGTGCAACCACAGTTCGGTATTCAAACCAAGGGAATTTCGCTTGTAATTCTGCTAGTTTTTCCAAAGCCACCAGATCAAAATCGTTGGTCACACCAAACACTAAACGGATCGGTTGGGTCGAGCCTTTTTCTTCCAGTACCTGCAACATCGACATAAAGGGAGCAATACCCGTACCGCCTGCGAGCATCAGTACAGGACGCGTCACATTACGCAGATAAAAGCTACCGAATGGTCCGGTAAAGGTCATCTTGTCGCCCGCTTGAGCGGTTTTACTCAAGAAGTCACTCATTTTGCCATTTGGGACATTACGAACCACAAAGCCTGTTAAACGGTTACCTGGCTTGGAGCTAAATGAATATGAACGGGTTTCGCCTGTTGCTGGAATACCAACATTGACATATTGTCCTGCAAGGAAATGGATATCGGGCTGGCCTTCATCCAGTTGAATATCAAAGGTAATAGTGGAATCAGATAGATTTTCAACGCGGGCTAAAGTCCCTTGAAAACTATGAATTTCAGTTTTACAAACATCAGATGATGCTTGAATCTGAAAGACTGCATCTGAGCTTGGGCGGCATTGGCACGCCAGAATATAACCTTGTTCCGCTTCTTCAGGCGTCAAGGCATCTTCAATATATGTTTCTTCTGGCATGTCGTAACTGCCAGATTCGCAGAAGGCACGGCAGGTACCACAGGCACCGTCACGACAGTCCAAAGGAATATTAATTTTTTGGCGATAAGCTGCATCGGATAGGGTTTCACCTTGCGCGACACTAATAAAACGTGTCACACCATCTTCAAATTGAAGTGCTACATTGTGGTTTGACATGAGAGATCCTACAAAAATAATTTAAATTTGGGACCTCAGCCAATAGTCCGTTTGACTGAGGAGACCTATTCTTTTAGAGGTGATAGATATCAATCACTTGATTGATATAGTCATTTTTAAGCACCACATATTTGCTCAGGATTTTTGCTTCCTCACCTGAACAATCAATCACATAACGTGACATGCCAAAGTAGCTATAGGTAGTTTTATAGCGGAAGCTCAAGGTGTTCCAATTGAAGCGAACCGTGAGTTTATCTCCGTCGCGCGCTACGATTTCAACGTTGGCAATATTGTGGCAAGTACGGGTATCAGGCATGGTGGCAGAGGAGCGTTCAGTTTTGATACGGAATACGCGGTCTTCCAAACCCTGACGATCTGGGTAATAAATCAGTGAGATTTCTGACTGCGGATCTTCGGTGAGTTGATCATTGTCATCCCACGCTGGCATCCAGAAACTCGCTTCTGGCGCATAGCAATTGAGCCAGTCATCCCATTGTTCATCATCTAAAAAACGTGCTTCGCGGTAGAGAAACTGGGCAATATTTTCCAAGCTGGTTTTGTCTTGATTGCTCATGCATTTTCTCCTTGAGCTGCGATTTCCTTCTCTGCGACAATGGCGTGTTTCATGGTATGCAGCCAATATTGATGTTGTGCCAGATATAAACCTTCATCTTCGGTTTTGATTCCGCTCAACATCGGTTTGAGACCAATTTCATTGGCTGCATCATCAGGGCCATAAATCCAGTGTTTTGAACCGCGGCACATGTCATTCCATTCCAGCGCGATGCCTGCATAACCTGCCTGACAGGCACGGAATTCTTCCAGATCATCAGGCGTGGCCATACCTGAGGCATTAAAGAAATCTTCGTATTGGCGAATACGACGTGCACGTGCTTCTGGGGCTTCACCTTTTGGAGCGATACAGTAAATCGTGACTTCAGTGCGATCGACTGAAATAGGGCGTAACACACGAATTTGCGAACCGAATTGATCCATCAAATACACGTTTGGATAAAGACATAAGTTGCGCGAACGTTCGATCATCCATTTCGACATCGCTGCGCCGTATTTCTCGGTATATTCGTCTGCCTTCGGAAAGTTCGGACGATCTTCTGGATTGGCCCATTGCGTCCATAGCAGCATATGACCATTTTCAAAACCATAAGAACCACCGCCTTGCTTGCCCCAAGAGCCAGCACTCATGGCACGAATATTATCGGCAGCTTGGGTTTCTTTGCGGTGTTGTGTGGTTGCGGCATAGTTCCAGTGCACAGCTGAAACGTGATAACCATCGGCACCATTTTCAGCCGTTAGTTTCCAGTTTCCTTCATAGGTATAAGAGGAAGTGCCGCGTAGCACTTCTAAACCATGATCAGATTGATCAACAATCATGTCGATGATTTTGCTGGTTTCGCCCAAGAATTCTTCAAGCGAAGGCACATCTGGATTGAGGCTGCCAAATAAGAAACCTTTGTAATTCTCAAAACGCGCAACTTTTTTCAGGTCATGCGAACCATCCTGATTAAAGCAATCCGAATAACCTGCCTCACTTGGATCTTTGACTTTGAGCAATTTACCCGAATTGTTAAAAGTCCAGCCGTGGAAAGGACAAGTATAGGTGGCTTTGTTACCGCGTTTATGACGACACAATTGTGCGCCGCGGTGTGAACAGGCATTGATCATGGCATTCAGTTCACCATTACGATTGCGGGCAATAATGATTGGTTGACGACCAATATGAGTGGTGTAGAAATCGTTGTTATTGGGAATCTGGCTTTCGTGCGCAAGATAAACCCAATTACCTTCGAAGATGTATTTCATTTCAAGATCAAATAAGGCTTGATCGGTAAACACTGAGCGATGAAGTTTAAATTCACCTGTGTCGATATTGTCTACAAGTAGCTCATCAATACGGTCAAGGTGGCTGGTATTGATTACAGGAATACGTGGCATGTCCGTTCTCCGACTTTCCAAATCTGTGGAAGTCATCGAGATGCTCTCGAAAGTATCTCGATATCCTAAAGGGTTAAATTCTGTGTGAGTCTTTTCACTTGAACCGATAATGATGAATACAGATAGCAATCTCAGCGGGGTGATTCATATTTCATCGGTTTATCTCTTGTCTATACCTTAAAAGAATGAGTAAACTCTGTCTAAGACTGAATTTATATTTTTATATATCTTAAAGGTATGGAAGCCGCATGGAATTACGTCATTTACGGTATTTTGTTGCCGTTGTTGAAGAACAAAGCTTTACCAAAGCAGCAGAAAAATTATTTATTGCTCAACCGCCTTTGAGCCGACAGATCCAGAATCTAGAGGGTGAGTTGGGTATTCAATTGTTTGAGCGTGGAAGTCGCCCCTTACAGACCACACCTGCTGGGCATTTCTTTTATCAGCACGCCGTTAAACTTTTGTCTAATGCTGAAGAAATTAAGAGCATGGCGAAACGCATTGGACTGATCGATCGCAGTGTCACGATTGGTTTTGTGGGATCGTTACTGTATGGATTGTTACCCCGAATCATCTATTTGTTTCGGCAGCAGCAGCCGCATTTAAATATTCAACTGGTGGAAATGAGTACCACGGAGCAGCTACAAGCTTTAAAAGAAGGTCGAATTGATGTGGGTTTTGGGCGTTTGCGGATTAGTGATCCTGCGGTAAGACGGATTCTGTTGCGGAAGGAGCGACTGGTTGTGGCAGCACATACCAGCCATCCGATTGCGCAGCGGACGGAAGGGGTTTATCTGGCGGATCTGATTGATGAAAAGATGTTTATGTATCCTACCTCTCCAAAGCCTAATTTTTCGACTCAACTGCTTAATATCTTTGCCGAGCATAGTTTAGTGCCGAAAAATATGCATGAAGTTCGTGAAATCCAGTTGGCTTTAGGACTGGTGGCAGCGGGTGAAGGCTTGTGTGTGATTCCTGCCAGTGCCGATACGATTCGTTTTCCCCATTTGAATTATATTCCGATTCTGGATAATGGCGCGGTTAGCCCAATTTTTCTGACTGCACGGGCAATGGATCGTAGCGAAGACTTACAACTGTTATTTGATTGTGTTTATCAGGTCTATGATCTGGAAGGGATTCCATATCAACGGACTGTATTTACACTTGATCAAAACCCGATTGATGATTCAGTTGGGATTGATTTTTAAAGGATTAATGATGAATCGTTTATAAAAATTAGTTTATTTTTCTGCCAATAAAATTTGCAATTTCTGGATAGAGATTGCAGATATTGACCTGTTTAACTGATTTTAATCTTTGCATGATAGGGATAACAACCAGCAAGGATGAAGAACATGGCAGGACAATATATTCAAGTAAAAACAGCGACTGGTAATCAATTTAAAGCTTATCTGGCAACTTCTGTAGATGGTAAAGGTCCAGGTATTGTGTTGTGCCAGGAAATCTTTGGTGTAAATCAGGCGATGCGGGAAAAGGCCGATTTACTTGCAGAAGAAGGTTATAGCGTTTTAGTACCCGACCTGTATTGGAGAATTGAGCCTGAAATTGAATTAGGTTATGGGAACGAAGATTTTCAACGCGCATTTGAGTTATATCAACAGTTTGATGAAGACTTAGGTGTTCAGGATATTCAAGATAGCCTAAATTTCTTAAAAACTCTGGATGTTTGTGATATCAACGTAGAACAGGCCGTGATTGGTTTTTGCTTAGGTGGAAAACTTGCTTATTTAGCTGCCTGTCGTATTCCTGAGCTTGCTTGCTCGGTGGCTTATTATGGGGTGGGCATCGAAAAAGCATTGGATGAAAGCCAGAATATTCAAGGAAAGTTGGTATTACATATCGCTGAACTAGATCGGTTCTCCCCAGAAAATGTCCGTACCACCATCCAAAACACGTTGCAGAAAGTGGCTAAAGCAGAGGTTTATGTTTACCCTCAAGTTGACCATGCTTTTGCCCGTCCAGCAGGTGAGCATTTTAATAAAGTTGCTGCACAATTTGCGCATGAAAGAACGATAACTGCGTTACGTAAAACCGTCGGGCCATCTTATGATCTGGCGGCACTCTGGGAAGAGCATATCCGTCATGAGTTTGATACCAGAGACGTTCCTGCAACGATGGCGACCATGGTTGCAGAGCCTTATGTTAACCATATCCCGACAATGACTGGTGGAGTGGGATATAAACAATTGTCTCGTTTTTACCAATATCATTTTGTACATCAAAATCCCAAAGATATGAGTCTGACTCCAATTTCCCGTACAGTTGGAGCAACCCAGGTGGTCGATGAATTTATTATGAGTTTTACTCATGATGAAGAAATTGACTGGTTAATTCCAGGTATCGCTCCAACAGGAAAAAAGGTTCAAATTCCGATGCTTGGAATAATAAAATTCCGTGGACCGAAACTATGTCATGAACATATTTATTGGGATCAAGCCAGTGTTCTTGTGCAATTAGGGATTTTAAATCCACAAGGTTTACCCGTTGCTGGTGTTGAAACAGCACAAAAACTCATTGATGAATCCTTAGCTTCAAATACCTTGATGCCATCTTGGTCTTCAAGCGAAAGTAAATCTGTAGCTTAAGGAGAAGATGATGAATATTGATTTTGAAGGAAAAACGATCGTCGTTAGCGGTGGCGCTACGCTAATAGGGCAAGCCGTAGTAGACGCATTTATCCGTGCAGGCGCAAAGATTGCCATTCTTGATATTGACGCAACAGGACAACAAATAGCAGATCTTCATATTGGTAAGGTTTTGTTTATCCAGACAGATTTAACAGATGACCAACAACTGAAAAAAGCCATTGAACAAGTCCAACAAAAATTTGGACAGATTCATGTTTTAGTTAATTTAGCTTGTACTTATTTAGATGATGGTTTTCAGTCTAGTCGACAAGACTGGCTACAAGCTTTAGATATCAATTTAGTTTCTGCTGTTGAGTTAACGCGAGCCGTATATTCCGATCTTAAAGAAACACAGGGTTCTATCGTTAATTTCACTTCAATTTCTGCTCAGTGTGCACAAACAGGACGATGGCTATATCCCGTCTCAAAAGCAGCCATGCAAGCTTTAACTAAAAGTATGGCAATGGATTTTGCGAGTGATGGGGTACGTGTAAATTCTGTTTCCCCAGGTTGGACGTGGTCTCGTGTAATTGCAGAGGTCAGTGGTCAGGATCGTAAAAAAGCGGATCAAGTTGCGGCAGATTACCATCTTCTCGGACGTTTAGGTCATCCCGAGGAAGTTGCCAATGTGGTGTTATTCCTCAGTTCTACAGCAGCGAGTTTCGTAACAGGGGCAGATTACGCCGTGGATGGAGGCTACAGCGTGATGGGACCAGAACAAAATCGGCCTGCTATCCCGCGTTTAGCCAGCTGAATAGAGTTGAGTTAAAGCATCTCAAGTTTAAACAAAATAAAGATTTTTCATGGAATGAATAAGGAATAAACACATGCGCAAAATAGCAATTGTTGGTGCTGGTCAAGCAGGTTTACAACTCGGTCTGGGGCTTTTGGATAAAGGCTATGAAGTGAGTTTATATACCAATCGCACTGCCGAACAAGTAAAAAATGGCAAAGTCATGTCGAGTCAATGTATGTTTCATACAGCCCTACAAACTGAACGGGATTTGGGACTAAACCAATGGGAGGAGCAGTGTCCTTCAGTTGAAGGAATCAGTATTACGTTGGTCCAGCCTGATAAGAAAGAAAAGGTTTTTAGTTGGAGTGCCCGTTTACAACGTTACGCACAGTCTGTAGATCAACGTGTCAAAATGCCTGTATGGATGGAAGAGTTTGAACGTCGAGGTGGTCGTCTGGTCATTCAGGATATTGGGCTGACCGAGTTAGAGCAATTGGCAGATCAATATGAATTGGTGTTGCTGGCTGCTGGTAAAGGCGAGATTGTTAATCAGTTTAAACGCAATGATCAGCATAGCCCATTTCAACAACCTCAACGCGCATTGGCTTTGACTTATGTAAAGGGGATGAAGCCCATGTCACCCTATTCTCGTGTTGCATTTAATCTGATTCCGGGAGTAGGCGAGTATTTCTGCTTCCCAGCCCTGACGACGAGTGGACCATGTGAAATTATGGTTTTTGAAGGGATTCCAAATGGCCCAATGGATTGCTGGCAGGATGTGAAAACACCAGACCAACATTTAGCAAAAAGTTTAGAAATTTTAGAAAAATATCTGCCATGGGAAGCTGAACGTTGTCGTCAAGTAGAGCTGACTGATGATGGTGGATGTATTGCAGGACGCTTTACTCCGACCGTACGTCATCCAGTATTAACCTTAGCTTCAGGCAAAAAAGTTTTTGGAATGGCTGATGCATTGGTGGTGAATGATCCGATTACAGGACAAGGTTCAAATAACGCAGCCAAGTGTAGCAAAGTTTATTATGAGGCAATTTTATCCCATGGTGATCAGGTATTTGATGAGACATGGATGATTCAAACTTTTGAGCGCTATTGGGATTATGCACAAGATGTCGTGAATTGGACGAACAGTATGTTGCGCCCACCAGAATCACAAATGGTCGAGGCTTTAGTGGCTGCTTCTCAAAATCAAAGTATTGCTTCGCATATTGTGAATAATTTTGATGATCCGCGTGGTTTCTCTCCGTGGTGGTTTGACTCAACAGCAAGCGAACAGTTTTTAATGCAATTTAAACTTAATTGTGTAGCTTAAATGGGAGTTCAGCATGACGTACTCAGCCACTGATTTAGGTTTAAAAACAATAAATTGTAAAGAGCCTCGCAATATTCGTAATTTACTTGGACAGTTTGCTACAGGCGTCACTGTGATTACCACAAGAGGTCAAGATGGACGCAAGATTGGTATGACTGCAAACTCATTTTCTTCCTTGTCCTTAGATCCACCTTTGATTTTATGGAGCTTATCTAAAACTGCACCCAGCTTACCTGACTTTGTGGCAGCTTCACATTTTGCGATTCATGTATTAGGTCATCAACAGCATGATGTATCAGGACACTTTTCCAAAGGTGCCGAAGACAAATTTGCAAATATTGCCCACCAGATGTGTGATTTAGGGCTACCGATCCTTGAAGAAAGCTTGGCTACGCTGGTATGTCGGAATGTGAATCAATATGAAGGTGGTGACCATTTAATTTTTATCGGTGAAATCGAACATTACCGACAGACACAGGGTGATCCATTGGTTTTCCATGCGGGAAAATATCGTATTGCAGCCGAGCACCCTCAAACACTTTAGTGAAACAAGGGACTTTAAATGAATGAAATGTATTTGCTGATTTAGAGTTCCTTTAATTCATGCATTGATATGGTTGGAAAAATGCAATGCATCATATTTATACAAGGAAAATAGCGAATGGAAAAAGTATTGCAAAATAAAGTAGAAACAATTGATCTCTGGATTGGTGGTAAACGAATTACACCGATCAAAAATAATTACTTTAATGATTTAAATCCAGAAGATGATTCAATTTTTGCCAGAGTAGCCGAAGGTGAAAAGAACGATATTGAATATGCTGTACTCAATGCGCATGAGGCATTCAAAACATATCGTCATAGCTTGGCAAAAGAGCGAGAAGAATATTTACTGAAAACTGCTTTATTGGTAGAAAAATATCAAAAAGATTTTGTGAATATTTTAATCAAAGAGGTGGGCTCTCCGATAGGTAAAGCATTGTATGAAGTTGAATATGCAATAAATTGTCTCCGTGCGGCTGCTGGTATTGCCAGACGTATTAATGGGCAAACCTTGCCTTCTGATAATGCTGGTCGCTTCGCATTAACGATGCGTCAGCCTCTTGGAGTTGTTGGGGCCATTACGCCTTTTAATGTACCGTTATTAAAAAGTACCAAACTTAGTTCATCTCCATTAGCAACAGGCAATACAGTCGTACTTTTACCTTCTGAAGAAGCGCCTATGATTACTAGCTTATTGGTTGATATGTATCACGAAGCTGGCCTTCCACCAGGCACTGTAAATATGGTAACAGGTAAAGGTGCAATAATAGGGGATAGCCTAACAACTCATCCACTTGTTAAGGTGGTAATGTTCACGGGTTCCTCTCGTGTAGGGAAACATATTGGCGAATTGTGCGGTTCACGCATGAAGCGTTGTTTGTTAGAGCTAGGAGGGAAAAGTCCTTTAGTTATTCTTGAGGATGCTGATATTGAAGCCGCGGTAGATGCTGCCGTTTCTGGTCAATTTTTCTTTCAGGGACAGGCATGTATGGCTTCAAGCCGAATATATGTTGATAAAAAAATAGAGGCAAAATTTCTAAGTCGCTTTATTGAAAAAACCGAAGCACTGACTTTGGGTGATTTAGATGACCCAAATACTTTTGTTGGCCCGATTATTTCACAACGCCAACGTGATCGCATACAGCATCATATTCAGGATGCTTTTGAGAAAGGTGCAAAAATTCACACAGGTGGAGAATGGATTGGAAATCGTTGTAAACCGACGATTTTATCTGGAGTGAATGACACCATGAAAGTATTTCAAGAGGAGACATTTGGTCCAGTGACTTCAGTCTATTCAATCGATGGCTTAGATGAGGCAATTGAATGGGCAAATAAGAGTAACTATGGGTTATCTTCTGCGATTTTTACCAAGAATTTAAATCATGCATTTCGTTTTATGCAAGAAATTGAAGCTGGCATGGTGCATGTCAATGCCCCAACCATACTGGATGAGCCTCATGTTCCATTTGGTGGTGTAAAAGACAGTGGGTTTGGTCGTGAAGGGACTGATATCGATGTTGAAACATTGACCGAGTTAAAATGGGCAACTATAAATTTAACCTGATTGGATAATAACAGTATTTATGTGAATAAACTAAACCTGATAATTGGAAGCTGAAGGTTTTATCATTATTTTTATTGAAAACCAAAAGAGATTTTTTATAGCGACTCTCTTTTGGTTTTTACATTAAAGGAATATTTTATCTTTTAAAAGCTAAGATGTTGTTTAGTTTCAGAAGGAGTATAACCATAACGTTTTTTATATTCTTGAGAAAAACGTCCTAAATGGGTAAATCCCCATTTTAAGGCAATATCTGTAATACTTTGATTACCTTTAATGAGTTCGGAATGAACTTTTTTAAAACGTAGGTCTTTTAAATATTGCATAGGTGTCATATTTAAATATTTTTGAAAGCCTAGAAATAAACTTCGTACACTGACACCAGCATGTCGTGCTAATATTTCAGTGCTGATATTTTCATTTAAATGGTCATGAATATAATCTTTTGCTAATTTTATAAAATGTGGGGAAATATATTTATCCTGAGTATGGCATAGTTGAGAATAATAACTGTGTGATTGCCCATATAACAATGCATTATAGATATTTGATTCAAACTGTTGCATGGCTAGTGGATGATTTAAAGGGTGATTTTCTGAATTAATTGCTTGTAATAACTGATGAAATAGCTGTAAAAAATATTGTCCATTGATATTGGATAAATCTAATTGGGGAGCAAAAATAGGAGCATTTAAACTGTAATTTGCCAGGTGATGCTGACAGTGGAGTAGAAGTTTATTTTTACAAATTTTCAAAACCATTTGGGGAGAATTTGCTTTCCACTTCATACGCAAAGGAAGGTCTGGTGATAAGAAGGCTGCAATTTGTGGATAAGAAATAAACTTTTGTTGTTCATATTCAATTTCGGCATAACCATGACATGGGATCTGAATTAAATAAAAGTCCGTAAGGCTGTCAGGTTCAATATAGACATCTAAACCATATTCAAGACGGCTAATGGATAAATTTCCATATTGGAGATGATGTAATGACGAAACTGTTGAAGAAGACGAACAGGGCTTTAAGCGATGAGGCTTAAAAATATGAGAAACATTACGGTGAGTTTCGGATAAATCTGTATTTTGACAAATGAGTGATTTTTGAGAAAAATGCATATTTGACAAAGGGTCTAAAGATTGGATTCCATAACAAAGATTTAGAGACATAGCTTGTTCCTTTAGCTAAGTATTTATTTTTTCAATCAGCTTATCTAAAAATTAAAACTCCATGATAATTCAAGATTTGGCTTTCAATAGGCTGATAGGATCGGTCAGGCATTTCGGTAGAATCTAGGTAAAATTAAAAGATTAAAAAAGGAGCTAAGATATAGCTCCAGTTACTTAGTTAACTTATAGATCGTAGCTGCTTTTCTTCCAAATACCTCGATCTAACATTTTCTGGATTTGTGGTTCAATCACTTGAGTTTTATAGTCTGCGTGGTTACTTTGAGCCTGATGAAGGTAAAGATTTTTTGGATAAATATTTTCTTTGTAAATTAATTGGGCACATTCAGTGCGTATGTCTTTCATCCAGTTGGAAACTTGAGAATGTGTCCGGTGATAGCGTAAAGCCTCAATATCAACGACACCAGAAACATAGGTTGAGCCATTCGTATCGCTTTGTTTACCCACAATGCGACCTTTATAATCAACTATTTTAGATAAGCCTCCACCACAATCAATTGGCGCTAGGGTATTTTGATCTAAATACATCCCACCAATATTCGGTGCAACGACATACATATTATTTTCAAGTGCACGGGCACGATTTGAAATTTCAAAGATATCATTTTCTGTAAATGGTGTTGGCAAAGAAGCTCGATAGACAACCTCGGCACCATTCATTGCAAGGCCGCGTCCATTTTCAGGAAAGTTACCTTCCATGGCCATCATGATACCTAGACGGCCAATTTCAGTATCAACGACAGGCCAGAAAGACTGTAAGTTATAACCGTATTTTTCAACCCAGGCATCAAATAAATCATGTGGTGAAGCTGAACGCTCACAAGGTAAGAGGGCAGACATTTTATGATGTTTTAAAATAATCTCGCCTTGAGGATTAATAATAAATCCTACATTAAACATAATGCCAGGCCATTCAGGATCTTTGACTTTTGCTTGAGCCATAATAAACACATTGTGATGTTTAGCTAAATTGCCTAAGCGGTCAGTTTCTGGGCCTGGAATTTCTATAGCTCCGTCTTCTAGAAAATCAGCAATTGGTATATCTAATGCTTCATCATTAAACCCTTGTAATGCACCTTCTGGAAGAACTAATAGTTTGACGGGTAAGTCTAGAGAACTTAGCCATAATGCACCTGCAGTCAATTCTTCTAAATGTGAAATATTTTTCATTATATCTGCACGGGTTTTAATTCCCCAGATCGTTGGCACTAAACCGACTACACCATAAGGTTTAATCATAATAAACATCCTGTTTAAAATAAGAGTAAATAATATTTTTGGTTGAAAATCCATCATCCTGATAGTTAGGATATCAGCATACTGATAATATTTCAAATGCTGGGAACAAAAAAAATATATCTTTATGTAAGTGGGTAAAAATGGTTGAGAGATAGAATTTTATTTTCATGTAAATAGGATTTTATTTAAAAAATAGTCTAAATATTTTGTTGTTAATTAAAGAGAAATTATAATAAAGTGGTTTTTCATGTTGGAGTTAATTTTTTATAGGCATGTTTAGGTAATGGAGTAGAAACTAAAAAGTTAAACAATATGGTTTTTATGTCTAAAAATATTGAGGGTGAGTATATCTATAGGATTTTAAGCATAGTTTCTATATAATTTGACCGAAAATAATGGGTAAGTTTTTGATATATGGATGAATAATAAGTCTAAATCAAACTCTATAGCTGCAGTTAACCTTATTTTTGAATAAAAGCGAACCATTTACGCAATGTGTAAATTTCTTCTGAGGAAAAATGATGTTCCAGTTGTGCTTCCAGTTGTTCTATCGCATCGGATGATTGTTTTAAAATGTGTAGACCATCTTTCGTAATTTCAATGCATTGCACTTTTTTGTTATGAGGATGAGCACTTTTGATAACAAACTCTAATTTTTCTAGTTTATTGATCATTAAGTTGACCGTTTGTGGCGTTAACGATGCATAACGTGCAATTTCTGCATTAGAGCAACCTGAGTAAACAGACACAATTTTTAGAATAGTAAATTGTGGGGGAGTCAATCCATATTCTGATAATGCTTTTTCCATTTTTAAATGATAGGTATGGGCTGCTTGTCTGAGAAGAAAACCAAGATAGCCATGTTCAGGGCTAAACATATCTGTCGTGGTAGAGAATTTCTTTGCCATAATGTGAGTAAGCTCTTTCTTTTTAAATCAGTAATATAAGAATAAGAATGAATTGTGGTGTATTTTAGATTATTTTTTATTTAATACGATAGCCTTGTTGTAATGGATCATCTATTTTGAATAGCAACTAAGTGAATATGTTAAATGTGGTTTTAATAAATTACTATAATAAACAAATTCTTATATTAAGAAATTGTGGGTGGTCTTCTAACCAAGATATGCCTTGAAGATTTGGCTCATTACAAAAGTTTTAAGAATATTGGAAGAAATTGCCCAAAATTTTTGAGCAATTTAAATAAGGCTCTAAACGAGATTTCATTGCCAGACAAAGTATAAAGAATACTGCTATTTAACTTGTAAGCTTTTTAAATCCTTCAATACCTGATCTGCATGAGTTTGGGTATTAACGCTAGTATAGTGATACATTACTGCGCCTTGAGGACTAATTAGAAAACTCTCACGTTTGGCAATTTTGGTGATTCCCAAGTTACGAACAATGCCAAATTTAGTTGCAAGTTCACCTTTATCATCGGCAAGGATTGGGAAGGGTAGACCGAGTTTTTCTGAGAATTTTTGATGTGATGCAACATCATCCAGACTGACACCGAGTACCACGGCATTCGATTTTGTAAACTGTGGGTACAGCGACTTAAATTGGTTGGCTTCTTGAGTGCATCCTGCAGTGTTATCTTTAGGATAGAAATAAAGCACGACCCATTTACCTTTATATTGATTCAAGGTATGCCATTTGCCATTTTGGTCCTGTAATTTGAAGTCTGGTGCAGATTGCCCAACCCATTCTTTTTGTGCAGTATCTTGCTTTGAGAACAGCGTATTTTGTGCTGTACTGAGGGTCGGTGAAGCGAGTAGAAAAAGTGAACTGCATACTACTAGAACTTTGGACTTTATCGTATTCATCATTCTATTCTCAAAGTGTAAGAGGCTTACTGTAGCAAATTTAAAACCTAAATGTGTTAGGAAATTCTTTATAGAACTTTTTTGATTGGTTCGACAATGAATAGTGAGTTGGGAACATGCATCAATAAAGTTAGAATTTAGGCCAATTGATTTACTTTATTGCAATTCACTTCACTAAAAATCACTGATCTTGGTCAGATCAATGAAACCCAGCTTATTGGTGTGCTGGGTTTTTCTACCTTATACATTGATATTTAAAGCTGTTTCAGTTTTAGGCTTTTGTCCTTTGGCTTTTAAACTCAGTGCAATAAAGGCAATAAAAGTGGGTAATGAGAGAAGATAGAAAATACCACCAAGACTGATTTCATAGGTAAAGATATAAGAACCGAAAAAGGCGCCTAGAATTGCTCCGAGGCGACCAATACCATGCATCCATGATACGCCTACTGCACGACAAACGGATGGATAGAAAAGTGCAGCGAGCGGTAATATTGAAGACTGAGCCCCTGTCAGTAATATACCGACTAAGAAAATACTGATACCTAGTAATAAAATACTGGAGCTAACGAAACCCGCAACAATAAACAAAATAAAAGCCATGAGATATGCATATTTTATCACTATAGTTGGGTTGAGCTTATCCATATACCAGCCCAAGATAACAGCACCAACCACACCACCTAAGGGAAAGAGAGATGCAATTAAACTAAACTGTTGTGTACTGAATCCAGCTGTTTTTAAGATCGTTGGCATCCAGCTGGTTAATAAATAAAACACTAACAGTCCCATGAAGCAGCACAGCCACAACATAACGGATCCCCATAGATATTGACCTAAAACAATTTTTATAGGACTTCCAGAATTATTTTTATCAACTTGAGCTAGTTCAATGTTTACTTTCTCGGAAAAAGGTTGTCCTTGAATCTTTGCCAAGATATGTCGGGCTTTATGTTGTTGTCCTTTTTTCAGCAGATAGGGGACGGATTCTGGGAGTTTGAATAGTAGGGCAATCACTAGAAATAATGGTGTAATCCCTCCTAAAATTAAAACTTTAGCCCAACCCAAACCTTCTAATAAATAAGCTGATAATAGGCCCCCACAAGAGATACCTAACATAAAGCCACAACCCACTAGCCCTGTTAGAAAAGCTTTACGTTTTGCAGGCATGTATTCTGAAACAATGGTACTGATATTGGGGGTAGCAGAACCTAAACCGATACCTGTAATGAAACGATAAATCATCAATTCCTGTGTAGAGGACGCAAATCCACAAAGAATCGTAAATATAGAAAATAGCAGTGTAGTAAACACAATGACGCCTTTGCGTCCAAACTTATCCGCCATTGGCCCTGAAATAATTGCGCCAATTGCCATCCCTACCAGTGCTGCACTTAATACAGGCGCTAACTCAGGTTTGGTAATGCTCCAGTCATCAAGTAAAGCAGGTGCAATAAAACCGATGATGCCTGTATCAAGACCATCGAAAAAAAATACTAGGAAACCCAGTACAAACACTAGCCATTGGAGTGGTGATAACTGATCACGATTAATGATCGTATTAACTTCAATTGTTTTCATATTTATTCCTTTAAATTAAAAAAAACTGTTAACACTGTTGTGCAGGTGAAAATTAATTGCCTGAAATACATCATTTCCTTGTTGAGTATTTTGGTTACCTGATTGCGTTGAGTTTTTTATTTTTTAGAAGAACTGATCAAGCGACTTAAATAGTTCGTTATCGCTGGTTTAGCTTTGGCTAATAAATAAAAACTTTCTAAGATTGAAACGTGGTTCAGCTTTTAGATCTATCCACTTTTTTTGAGTTCTATCCGTTTTGTGTAGTATTTTATTTGGAAAATAAAGCGGTTTGTGCTGTGCAGAGGCTAAATTTTTTGATTAAAAAGTGAGCTGATAGATGTTGAAACTTTAGACTTTACTGTATTCATCATGTTGATCTCAAAGTGCAATCATTCGTACGTTAGTAAATTTAAAAATCGAATGATTATTTAAAAAGAAAAGGAAAATCAATGGATGTTGGTGCGGTTCTTATTAAATTAAAAACAAATACACAGGCAGAGGTTGAGGCTTGGCAGCAAGAAATTGAAAAACGTAAAGTAGAAGTAATTCAAACGCTTCAAGCTGAAGGTGTGAAAGTAGAATCGTGGTTTCAACTTGAGTTGGATGGAGAAAATTATTTACTTGCCTATACGCGAGCTAAAGATATTGCTCAGGCGCAACAGGTCGCGAAAAACAGTTCATTTGAAATTGATAAATATCATCAGCAATTTAAACAGCATTGGGAACAAATCATTCCAACAAGATTATTGATCGATTTGGAAAATAATGATGAGAAAGAAACAGGTTATACTTCGGAGCAAGTTTGAATAATTAGGCAACAGTGTGGAACAGAAGATTTTACTGATTACAGGATGGGGCGGTGGTGCCGAATTATTAAAACCGTTACATGAAGCTTTAGAGAAACAAGGACATGTGGTTGAGCGGATTAATATCTTTAATGCGCTGGATGATGACATGTTGCAACAGCATGTCGAACTTGCAGTAAAATTCGATGTGATTATTGGATGGTCACTGGGCGGGCAACTGGCAACCATCTTGGTCAATCAAATACAACAACAATATGTTCAACAGAAAGTTTTAATCACTTTAGCCTCGAATCCATGTTTTGTTGCTCAACCAGATTGGTCAGCAGCCATGCCTGTAGAAACCTTTATGCAGTTTAAGCAGTCATTTGAACAGGATGCGATTACTACGCTAAAACGCTTTGGCTTATTGGTGTGTCAAGGTGCAAGTTCCGCAAAAAAAGACTTTTTAGCCATGCAGAAATTGATTCGTCCGCAACCCATTGTACTATTGAAGCAGGGTCTGCAGTTATTAGAACAGTTAAATCTGGTTGAAATGTATAAAAATTATAAGGGTAATCAGTTGCATGTGTTTGCTGAGCATGATGCTTTAGTTCCTTACCAAGTTGTGTGTAATCTTGATAATTTGTCTGCAAAGAATTTATCTATCGTTTCTGTTGAAGGGGCTTCACACGGTTTCCCATGCTTTATGGTTGAGCAGAGTGTGCAAATAATTGAGGATTTTCTGAATGAGAAGGTTTAATCTTGCTTGAATTGAGAGTTCTCGCAATTTATTTTAGATTTTGACAAGTTTAAGATAAAACCTATTTTATAGATCTAACGGAATCGTGCCGAGTCCTCATCCATTTTCAGGATATGCCTTCGGCGACCCACTTTTCTTTCGGGAAAAGTAGGCAAAACCATTTGTCATCTGCAAAACCTGTTCACTTCTTTCATTTTTTTCTTTTGATCAAGTGTACGAAGCCTTGTATTTTATTTATACCACGCAGGTTGCAGATGACATTTCCGAGTATCGAAAAGTGTGATCAGGCAAATGGTAAATTTTGAAATAGCAGCAAATGAGGTAAAGGATGACCGATTTATTTGATTTAGAACATATATGGCATCCTTATACTTCGATGTTAAATCCACTGCCAACTTTTAAAGTCAAACGTGCCTATGGTGCGACTATGGAACTAGAAGATGGGCGAACTTTAGTCGATGGCATGTCATCATGGTGGTGTGCGATTCATGGCTATAACCATCCTGAACTTAACCAAGCGGTTTCAGATCAATTACAGAAAATGGCGCATATCATGTTCGGTGGTTTGACCCACGAACCTGCGATTGAATTAGGCAAATTATTATTAAAAATTACGCCGCCAAATTTGGACAAAATTTTCTATGCTGATTCAGGCTCGGTTTCAGTAGAAGTGGCTTTAAAAATGGCAGTTCAATACTGGACAGCACTGAATCAACCAGCGAAAACCAACTTTATTACCACGCGTTCTGGCTATCATGGTGATACCTGGAATGCGATGTCTGTGTGTGATCCAGTCACGGGGATGCATCAGATTTTTGGCACGAGTTTACCGAATCGAATTTTTGTCCCTGCGCCACAAAGCCGATTTGATGGAGAATGGAATCCGCAAGATATTCAGGAACTGAAACAACAGATTGAACAGCATCATCATAGCATTGCTGCACTGATTATTGAGCCGATTGTACAAGGTGCGGGCGGCATGCGTTTTTATCATCCTGAATATTTACGTCAAGCCAAAGCTTTATGTGAGCAATATAATTTATTGTTGATCTTTGATGAGATCGCAACAGGTTTTGGGCGTACAGGCAAAATGTTCGCTTGGGAACATGCACAAGTTGAACCCGATATTATGTGTATCGGTAAAGGTTTGACTGGTGGCTATATGACATTATCCGCAACATTAACCACCAAGCAGGTAGCTGAAACCATCAGTCGTGGTGAAGCAGGTGTCTTTATGCATGGCCCAACCTTTATGGCGAATCCATTGGCTTGTGCGGTTGCATTAAGAAGTACCCAATTATTGGTAGAGCAAGATTGGCAAGCCAATATTCAACGGATTGAAAAGATTCTAGCTGAACAATTAACGGATTTAGCTCAGCTTGACCATGTTGCAGATGTACGGGTTTTAGGGGCGATTGGGGTGGTTGAATTAACTACCAATGTTGATATGAAAACCTTACAGCAACAGTTTGTAGAACGTGGCATTTGGGTACGACCATTTGGAAAATTGGTCTATGTGATGCCGCCGTATGTGATTAGCGATGATGAACTACACTATTTATTAGCACAGCTGATTGAAGTAGTGAAAAGCATGCAGGGAGTCAATGCCAATGTCCTTGCTTGATCATTATGCCGAGCAGCTTGACCAGCTCAAACAACAAGGGAATTTCCGTCAATTTACGTCAAATCAACAGCAGGGAAAATGGATTACGATCCAAGATCGGACCATGTTGAATTTGGCATCCAATGATTATTTGGGCTTAGCCGCTGATTTAAGTTTAAGAGAAGAATTTCTCGATACATTGAAAATCGAACGTGCATTATTTAGTTCATCGTCGTCGCGCTTACTGACTGGTAATTTTGCAGAATATGAACAATTTGAAAATAGCCTAAGCAAAGCATTTGGTCGTGCTGCCTTATTATTCAACAGTGGCTATCACATGAATATCGGCATCCTACCTGCTTTGGCGGATAGTAAAACTGTGATTCTGGCTGATAAATTAGTGCATGCCAGTATGATTGATGGGATTCGATTATCCAACGCTCAATATGTGCGTTATCGACATAATGATTTGCAGCATCTGGAACAATTATTGCAAAAGTATCATCAAGATGAGCAAGTTGGACGGATTATTGTGGTGACTGAAAGCATATTTAGTATGGATGGTGATGAAACTGATTTAGCTGCGTTGGCTCAGTTAAAGCAGCGTTTTAACAAAACCATGTTGTATGTGGATGAGGCGCATGCCATTGGCGTAAGAGGCGAGCAAGGTCTGGGGTGTGCCGAGCAATATGGGGTGCTAGATCAGATTGATTTCTTAGTTGGAACCTTTGGTAAGGCGATTGCGTCTGTGGGTGGTTATATTATTTGTGATCCAATTATCCGTGACTATCTCATCAATAAAATGCGTTCACTGATTTTTAGTACCGCATTGCCGCCAATTTCGATGGCATGGTCTGATTTTATCTTTAATAGAGTGCTGAACATGCAACAACAGCGTCAGCATTTGGCTGAAATCAGTCAATATTTACAGCAGGCGGTGATTGCAAAAGGTTTCTCAAGTCCATCCAGCAGCCATATCATTCCGATTATTGTCGGGGAAAGCCAAGCTGCAATTGAAAAAGCCCGCTATGTGCAGCAACAGGGTTTTTATGCCATGCCAGTACGACCACCAACCGTACCGCAAAATAGTTCACGTTTACGTATCTCGTTGACCTCTATAGTACAAAAAAATGAATTGGAACAATTGGTGGAGTGTTTGTGAGCATCAATAAAGCACTGGTTGCGCAGCGTTTTGCCAAAGCAGGACAAAGCTATGTTGAGCATGCAGTTATACAAAAGCAAATTAGTGCACAGCTATTTGAATATCTCAAAGTTTATTGTCCGCAATCTTTAGCTTCTGTACTTGAGATTGGCTGTGGTTCAGGCAATTTAACCCATCTGTTTCAGTCTCATTTTCAAGTTGAGCAACTGTTTTTAAATGACTTGTATGACGATGTTGAGCAGCATTTTTCAAGCGTCGACAAGATTAATTGGTTGATCGGTGATATTGAACAGCTTGAATTACCTAGTGGATTAGATGCAGTGATCTCAAGTTCTGCTTTGCAATGGATGATTGATTTACCAGCTTTATTGCAGCGGATTCATTCTGCATTAAAACCGAATGCCTATTTTTGTTTTTCTAGCTTTGGCCCTGACAATTTAACCGAAATTAAGCAGTTAACAGGACAGGGGTTAAATTATGTCGATTTGGATACTTTGCAACAGCAGCTTGAACAACAAGGTTTTGAAGTGCTATTCATGCACCAAGATCATAAGCAGCGTTATTTTGATCATCCCAAATCCATATTGCAGCATTTAAAGGCAACAGGTGTAACAGCAACAGCAAAGTCGCATCGCTGGACCAAGCAATCCTTACAACAATTTTATTCAGATTATGAACAGTTTTATGATGAGCAGGGTTTTCACCTGACTTATCATCCGATTTATGTGATTGCGCGGAGAGCAGCATGAGTGCAGCAATTTATTTTGTCAGTGGTATTGATACTGAGATTGGTAAAACTTATGCCACAGGCTATCTCGCCAAGCTTTGGACAGAACAGGGGCAGCGCGTTATTACCCAGAAGTTGGTGCAAACGGGTAATGTCGAGATCTCGGAAGATATCGAAAAACATCGTGAAATTATGGGCAGTGGCTGGTTTCAGGAAGATCATGACAAACTGACCATGCCTGAAATTTTTACATATCCGGCTTCACCTCATTTAGCGACGCGTTTGGATGGGCGACATTTAGATTTTGCCAAGATTGAAGCTGCGACTAAACAACTTGCCCAGCGTTTTGATGTGGTACTTTTGGAAGGGGCCGGTGGTTTAATGGTACCTTTAACCACAGAATTACTGACCATTGATTATATTGTGCAGCATCAATTTCCTGTGATTTTGGTGACTTCTGGGCGTTTAGGAAGTATTAATCACACTTTGTTGAGTTTAGAGGCTTTAAAGCAGCGTGGTTTGAGTTTGCATGCTTTGGTGTATAACTTAAAGGATGAGTCGAAAGACCCGATTATTTCAAAAGATACGGCTGATTATTTAAAAGCTTATCTGGCGAAGCATTTTCCTGATGCTCAATGGATTGTGTTGGAAAAATTCTAATTTAATTCATTAAATTTAGAATCTTATTCAATAGGGGGAACCACAGTGTCTTCCCGAGTTTTCTCAAATGAATACCACATGATCTTACTTTTCAAGGATGAAAAGTAACAAAAATCCTTTGTAGGGCTGACGGTATATCCTTATACCGCAGCCCTACGGGCGGCATCCATGCCGCCGTCACGATAGCTAATGGATTTTGGAAGCCATTTAACTAATAAATTTAAGGTGACTAACAATGAATAAAAAGAAATTTATTTTTATAACACTCTGTCTATCAAGTCTAATCTCGACAACTCATGCTGCTGTACCTAGTGATAAAACTATTATTAGTTGGATTACTAATTTTCAGGATTCAAATGCCAATCCACCTCAAGCCATTCAAATTGATTCCACCGAAGCAGTGAGGTTGATCTCGGGAGAAGAAGCTTATCTATCAGGTGTGAGTTTTGAAAATGCAGGGCGTAACTTTTGGGGAGGTTATGTATTAACCCGTCCGAAATTAAAGCAGGCGCGAATCTTAAAAGCGTTTGGTGGTCAATCGAATAGCTTCACAGTACATTCCACTGTTTATAAAGGTAAACCGATTCAGTTGGTGGAAATTGAAAGTGCTGGTTCAGGTCAGGGGACAGTTGAATCGAGTAAAAGTCTAGTTTATTTAAATCAATGGGCGAGTAAGCTGATTGCCGAGGTCGAAGAATCTTCCTATGAAGGACGCTATGACGACAAGTTAGGTGCAGAGGATTGTCGAACTGGTCGGGATAATTCGGGCTATTTAAATGTTATGCTTTATGCACCTTATGTTGTTCAAACTACAGTTACAGGGAATGCCTGCAATAACAAACCACAAGGCTATAAAGTGAGCAGTAAGCTGATTCCGATTGTGATCAATGAAATAAAATAAAAAAAAGCCAACAAGCGAACTTGTTAGCGTAGGAGTAAACTTCTCATTATTGGAATAATTTCTTGTTTTTATTATTTAGTTATTACTGACGATGCCGATTTTAGTGACATTGGTTTGTTGAGCCAGCGCCATCACCATCGCAATATTTTTATATTCCGCTTGAGCATCAGGTTTAAATTTAATTTGATCCTGATCGGCTTTTTGAGCCACAGATTCGAATAAAGCCTTAAGTGCCTGACGATCAGCCACTGCTTGATCATTCCAGAAAATATGCCCTTGTGCGTCGACACGTAGGTTAATAGTTTCTGGTGGTTTCTGATCTGTTGGCGGCGGCGGTGTACCATTTGGCAAGTTGATGTTAATGGCATTGTTCGGAATCGGGATGGTGATAATGAACATGATCAACAGCACCAACATGACATCAATCAAAGGTGTCATGTTGACGTCGAGCATGACATCTTCTTCATCATTTTTTGAACCTACATTCATACCCATGTGTGATTCCTCCTGTTATGGCGAAGTCGCAGGTGGAGTGGTGACAAATGCAATTTTGCCAATACCCGCTTGCTGAGTTGTACTAATTACCTGATCAATCGCTTCGTAATGGGTCAGTTGATCGCCACGAATATGAACTTCAGGCTGCGGACGTTTTTGCGCTTCAGCCTGTAAACGAGCAAGTAAAGTTTCTTTATTCGCCACATGTTGTTCATTCCAGAAAATATCGCCTGTTTTATTCACTGAAAGCTGAATATTTTGTGGTGTCGTGGCATAAGGCGTATTTTTCTCTTCAGGTAGTTTTACCGGAACCGTATGTGTGACCACTGGGACTGTGATTAAAAAGATAATCAGCAGCACCAGCATGATGTCGACCAGCGGCGTCGTGTTAATCGTTCCGATCACATCATCATCACTTTGATCTGAATTTATCATCATGCCCATAATGATGTTCCTTATTTAGAATCACGGTTTGGGTGATTACCGTTTAATTCACCGCTGAGTAAGACGGCGTGTAGATCTGATCCAAATGAACGGACATTGTCCATGACTGCTTTATTGCGACGGGTTAACCAGTTATAGCCCAGTACAGCAGGTACTGCGACCGCAAGACCAATTGCAGTCATAATCAATGCTTCGCCCACAGGGCCAGCCACTTTATCAATGGATGCTTGACCAGAAATGCCTATCGCAGTAAGGGCGTGATAAATTCCCCAAACCGTTCCAAATAAGCCGACAAATGGTGCGGTTGAACCAACCGTTGCAAGGAAAGCTAGGCCATTACTGAGATGACTTTGCACCTTTTCAATGGCGCGCTGAATTGAAATGGTCACCCATGTATTGAAATCAATACGTTCTAATAAAGTGCCGTCATGGTGTTTGGTCGAGCGAATACCTTTTTCTGCGATATAACGATAGCTACTGTTTGCATTTAAGCTGTCGGCCGCACTATTTAAAGATTCCGCTTCCCAGAAGTTACGTTCAGCTTCAGTGGCATGACGTTTGATTTTACTTTGCTGAAAGACTTTAGACAGAATGATGTACCATGTGCCAATCGACATCAGTACCAAGATAAATAAAGTCGTTTTTGCAACTAAATCACCTTCACGCCAAAGTGCTTCTAAACCATAAGGGTTGTGTACTTTTTCAGCTGTTGCTGGTAATGGCGGTGGTGTCGGTGCCGCTTGGTTTGTAGCATCTGTACTGACGCTGGTTACCGCTGTGGTTTGCGTGGTTTCATCTGCCCACACTGTTGCAACTGGGAGTAAGGTTGTACCTGTAATGAGGCCAATTGCCGCGATTCGTGAAATACGTTTTGCTGTGTTTTTCATCTTTAAATTCTCCAAAAATTTGTTTGTTCAATGCATTTAATTAGGAAATCGTGAATGGATATTCGATTTCGTACCATTCTTGTTGTGGTACACCGTCTTTCATGGCTGCTTTAAAAGTACACAGGCTATAAGCTTTGATTGCTGCTTTATCCAAACTTTTACTGCCACTCGATTTTTTAACTTTTGAGTCAATCACCTTGCCAGAGGCATCGACCAATACACGAATACGTACAGTGCCTTCTTCCTCATTCATTAAGGCTTCACGCGGATATTCAGGTTTTTGACAACCCGCTTCACCTTCTGAAACACCACGTGAAATCCCTGCGGGTTTGGCAGGAGCAGCAGGCGCGGCTGATGCGACAGGCGCTGCAACTGGACTTGGGCTGGGTGCTGCGGGGGCAGGCGTTGGTGTTGCAACTGCTGTTTGGGTCGGTTGCGCTGGTGCCGGTTTTTGCACAGGCGTGGCTTTCTCCACCTGCTTTGGTGGATCTGGCATTTTTGCCACTTTCTCTACCATTTTCGGTGGCTCGGGTGGCTTTTCTTTTGGTTTTGGTTCCTCTGGTTTTGGAGGTGGTGGTGGTTTGATGTCCTGAATAATCTGTAGTTCTACAGGCTTATCGACAGGCTTGGTAAAGTCGGTCGCTAAACTTGTCATCAGAATATAGGCGATAATGAGATGTAGAAATAACACCAGACCAATGCCAACCAGGCGTTTGGCAGGTTGATTTTCATTCTCAGAAAAGGGTATGCCCATAATTACTCCTGAAATTGTAATCAGTAATTCATATCCATTAGGGGCGGTTTGTATTTAGATGGATAACAACCGCTTGGAATGTGATGAAACAGAGGATTACGGTGAACCACTACGACAGAACAATATTCATGTCGTAGTGGTGAAACACATTAAAATTTATAAGTACCACGGGCGAAGTAAGTTCGACCTGTTACATCACCAAAACGTGGGTCATAGCCATACTGGAAATTCTCTAACGTGTTGGATGCTGCTGGTTCTTCATCAAAGATATTTTTAATACCAAGTGTTAAATCCAGATTTTTGAAACCACGGTATGTGCCCGAAACGTTATAAAGGGTGTAGTCACTGACACGATGATTCTTATAACCATCATCAAGATTTTCTGAGTTTTGATCTTTATAGCCGCGTGTAAATTGCTGTTGGAAGTTTAGTGACCAGTCTTCATAACTCCAGTTAAGATTTGCGACATGCTTCCAACGGATGGTTGGCCCATCATCCTTGTAAACACCTAAACTGCTGATCCACTCACCATCTTTCTCATTTTGATATTCGTATTTGGTGACATAAGTTCCATCAATTCCAAAGCCAAAACGACCAGTTGATGTGACAGGAGTTAAGTAGTTCAGGCTGACATCAAAACCTTGGGTTTTTAAATTGCCCATGTTTTGCATAGTTGTAATGATATAGTCGATTGAACCATCTGATTTACGAACAAATTTATCTTTATATTTATCTGGGCTCTCAAAGATGGTCGATGCTTCAAGTGCCGAGATTTGATTTTTAACTTCGACATTGTAGTAATCTAGAGAGAATACAAGGTTTTTGATTGGTTCCAGTACAAAACCCGCTGTGATTGACGTCGATTTTTCAGGCTCTAACTCTTTGTTACCGCCCTGCATACGATCAAACTGCTGATTACAATCGCGTGCTTTACTCCCTCCAGCTGCAACCTGGCCGCCTGGGCATAAAATTGGGTCACTGTTACTTGGTGATAACGTTCGACTGTTGGTTTTATTGATTTCATATAAGGTTGGTGCACGGAAACCTGTGCTATACGAAGTACGGAACATTAATTGTTTAAGTGGTTCCCAACGTAAAGCAATTTTTGGATTAAAGGTATCACCGACATCACTATAGTTGTCGTAGCGCGCTGCAATTTGTGCTTCTAAAGTTTTATGTAGTGGGATTTGTAGTTCGGTAAATACTGATGAGACATCACGTTTGCCTTCTTGATGTGGATTGTTTGGATCGGTCCCAAGGCTTGGTAAACGAGCAGCGAGATCGGAGTTTACAGTAGAATCCCACTTGTCATGGCGGAAACTACCACCAAATGCGAAACCAACATCACCAGCAGGTAAGGTATAAATTGGTCGACTTACAGTAAAATCGACTGTACTCGATTCTAATTTTGCTTTGTTATAGTCTCCCGAAAGCGAGAGTTTGTTCCAAAGATTCGGGTCATCTCCAGCAGCCTGTGGTCCAAATGGATTAAGTTGGCCGGAATCTAAAGCGGATTGCACTGCAGCTTTATCTAAATATCCACTGCTTGCTGTCTCGGTGACGGCACTACGTGCATAGCTAACACCTGTATTGATATCCCAACCATATGCTTCACCTTCAAGACCTGCAAAAACTCGGTGAGATTCATTCTCTGTATCGCTAATACGGTTACCAGCTTGTGAACGTAGTGAGAGTAGAAGTGGTTCACCACTGAGGCCAGCAACAGCTGGTACGAAACCATTGCCTGGATAATACTTACTATTTTTGCCAAGGCTCACTTTATTATTGCCGTTATAGACATCAGGTGCGACTGAGGTTGAGACCTTGTTATTGGCATAAACATATTCACCAATAGCGTTGAAGCTATCATTTAGCTTCAGAGTTAAACGACCCATTGCGGAAATATCTTCTGTTTTTGGCACGATTCCAATCAAGTTTTGGGTGTTTAGTAGGCAAATATTGTCAAGCGCTTCACTACCTGCATAACCGCCACAGCCCATTGCTGCATAAGGATTTCCACTGACTCCATTTTTAGAATCAACGAAATTGGCAGGGAATGAGGCTGAACTTCGTGCATCAAGACCAAGTTCGGGAATTAGGCTGCCTTTGGCACTAACTTTCCTGTCTTTAGCCATAATGTCATTGCCATGGCGATAATCAACCACACCAAAGACATTAAAACCATTCTCTTCAAGGTCGCCATAACCACCAAAAATACTGAAGTCTTGGGTATCACCACCTTTGTGTTCTGGTTGAGTAAGACCACCACTAATATTCAGCCCAGTGAATTGTTTTTTTGTGATGAAGTTAATAACCCCACCAATCGCATCAGTCCCATAAATTGCAGAAGCGCCATCACGGACGATCTCGATACGTTCTAGCATAGCGAGGGGAATGATATTTAAATTGGTCACACCACTATCAAATGCACTAGCAGCCAAACGGCGACCATTGAGTAAAATCAAAGTTTTATTTTCGCCAACGCCTCGTAAATTGGCTGTTGCTCCTGCTGTGCCAGAACGCCCGACATTTTGTGAAGTCACAAAACCAGCTTGGTTGGCCGTAATTTTAGTGAGAGCTTCTTCTGTTGTGGTGACCCCTTGTTTCAGAATTTCATCTACTTTTACGATGGTAATAGGCGAGGCGCTTTGTGCCGCAACGCCTTTGATCGAAGATCCTGTTACGGCGACCTTAACAACCTTGGTTGGTTTTTCCTCAGTGGTGGTTTCCGTATCGGCAGCATGTGCCATGGTCAGGCATAGCATACTTAAGCTCAATGTACTGAGTTTAAGCAGGGTTTTACCCGATTTTTGTGTGAAGTCTGGTGCAGCGAAGTTGGCTTTTTTCATTGTTTATTGAACCCCTAAATGGTTTGCCACTCTAAAATTAGATAAATCCGTTTTAGCAAGACCTGTGCCAAGCCCTATTTTTAGATTTCGCTTAATGTAGAATAAATTATGTAAAAGTGTTTTAGTTTTTATATATAAGCTTTTCATATTTTTACTAAATATTAAAAAAATAAAAATAATGAAGAGAGTGGAAGGTTGTCATAAAGTTACAAAATGAAGGTTCACAGATGATGCATTAAAATGAATCATAAAGTTTTATTTTTGCTTTTTTGTAGTGCAAATACTTTCCTATTTCAATAAAACATGTATTTTATTATTCTGATTTCATTGAAATAGGAAATAATATAAAAAAATATGATTTGGCATAAAGTTACTTTTATTTAAGATGCCTGAAAACCAGATTTGCTTTAAACAAGTATTGGTTAAAAAATAACCATGATTTTTTTATTTGAAAAGTGGCATGAAATTAGCAAGGTAATTTTCAGCTATGAAACGTTTTTTCTTATGGTTTAATTTTTCCAAATGGTAAATTTTTATTAAGTAAATGATTTTTTGATGAAAAATTTGGATTTGAATCGCAGTAAGAGAAACGGTAGTGGTGTTGAATGCTATGCAAAAGTCTAGTATTTATTAAAAAACGATGATGTGAGTATCGATTTGAAGTCTATTTTTTTTACGGTCACTGTTTTATCCAGCGTGATTGCATTCATGCCAAATGTTTATGCAAAAACACCTGCTCAAGCGGATAAAGTCCTTCGGGTTGCTTTTGAAGCACCAGATGATGGTTTTGATATGGTTAAAACTTTCAATTTTTATAGTGGGAATGTGGCGGATGTAATTTTTGAAAGGCTTGTGCAATATGATTATCTGGCAAATCCAGTTAAACTGATCCCTGCAACAGCGAAAAAAATGCCGACTATTGAAAAAAATGGGCAAGTCTATATCTTTAAAATAAAATCAGGGATTTATTTTACGGATGATCCTGCATTTAAAGGCAAGCGCAGGGAGCTGGTAGCCGAAGATTATGTTTATTCCATTAAACGTATTTTAGATCCTAAAAATCATGCCTCATCATTTTCTTTTATTGATAATAAAATTGTGGGTGCCAATGCACTGGTCGAACAAGCCAAGAAAACTGGAAAGTTTAATTACGATGCCAAGATAGAAGGTCTTAAAGCATTAGATAAATATACGATTCAATTCACATTAACTCAACCTGATTATAACTTTCCTTATATTCTTGCTTATAGTTCATTTGGTGCAGTTGCACGTGAAGTTGTTGAATATTATAAAGATCGTCTTGCGATGCACCCTGTAGGTACGGGGCCTTATATGCTAAGTAAATATGTACCTCGCAGTAAAATTGAGTTGGTGGCCAATCCTGATTATCGAGGCTTTGTCTGGAATTTCAAATCCTCAGGGACGGAATGGGACAATCAACTGGTCAGGGAAATGAGCGGCAAGCAAATGCCGCAAATTGGCAAGGTCAATATCAGCATTATCGAAGAAGAACAGTCTCGCTGGTTAGCATTTCAATCCAAGCAACTTGATTTTGATAAAGTCACAGAAAATGCCATACCCAAAGTTCTGGATCAAAATAACCAGTTAAAACCCGCGATGCAGAAACAGGGTATTCGTCTCTATGCCAATAAAGAGGCTGAGATTACCTATTCTATGTTGAATATGCGTGATCCAGTGGTGGGCGGAAACAGTCTGGATAAAGTGGCTTTAAGACGTGCCATCGCGCTGTCTTTTAATGTGAATGAATATATCCGCATACTACGCAAGGGACAGGCGGTGAAAGCAGAAATGCTGGTGCCAGAAGGCGTGAGTGGGCACAATCCAAATTACCGCAGTAGCATTGCTTACAATCCTGTATTAGCCAATAAACTGCTGGATCATTTCGGTTATAAAAAAGGCGCAGATGGCTATCGTAACCTGCCAAATGGAAAGCCGCTGACGTTAAAAATCAATACGGAAACTGGTTCGGCAAAAGTGATGTATTCGGAACTCTGGAAAAAAAGTCTGGATGCAATTGGAATACGTTCTGATTTTAAAGTCAGTAATTTTGCAGATAATTTAAAAGCTTCATCACAGTGTAAATACATGATGTGGAGCGGTGCATGGCATGCTGACTACCCAGAAGGGGAAAACTTCACTCAATTACTCTATGGCCCAAATATTGGACGTGGCAATCAGTCCTGCTATCAATCTGTCGCTTATGACAATTTATATAAGCAGGCGATGCAGCAACCACCTGAAAAACGCATGCCATTCTATGAAAAAATGAGTCGTCAAATTGAAGCAGACAATATCTGGATCTTGCAGGATACCCGTATTCGCAACTGGTTGATTCAGCCAGAAGTGCAGGGATTCAAGGCTCATCCTATTATGAATAGCAATTGGCAATATCTAGATATTGCTGAACCAAATCAAAAATAAGTGATGTATACCTGATGAAGCAAAATTTTAAACTTTCTATATCACGTATGGGGTTGGCACTGTTAGTGGGGACAACATTTGCGAGTGCAGTCAGTACAGCAATCGCTAAGAGCCCAGCAGATCCTAAAAAAGTATTACGTTATGCCTTTCCTGTTGCGGAAACAGGTTTTGATCCTGTAGCTGTACAAGACCTTTATTCTGCTCATATTTTATATTCAGTCTTTGAAACGCTCTATACCTATGATTATTTAGCATCCCCAGCAAAACTGGTTCCCAATACTGCGGTTGCTTTACCTGAAGTGAGTGCAGATGGTCTGACCTATACCATTCGATTGAAGAAAGGGATTTATTTTGCTTCTGATCCTGTGTTTAAAGGCAAGCGCAGAGAGTTGACGTCGGCAGACTATGCCTATTCCTATAAGCGGTTACTTGATCCGAATTTACGTTCGCCGAATAGTTGGTTATTCGAAGATAAAATTGACGGGATGGATGCTTTAATTCAACAGGCCAGTAAAACGGGAAAATTTAATTATGATCAGCCGATCAGTGGCATCCAGACACCTGATCGTTATACCTTGGTGATTCGTTTAAAAGAGCCGAATCATAATTTCCCTATGCTACTTGCCCATCAACCGACAGGGGCCGTGGCACGTGAAGTGATTGAGCATTATCGGGATAAAACAACAGGCTATGCGATGGCGCATCCTGTTGGAACAGGCCCTTATGTACTGGCACATTGGACGCCAGGTTCACGGATTATTCTAAAGGCGAATCCTGATTATCGTGGTTTTACCTGGAATTTTAAAGCAAACAGTCCAGATGAGCAGAAAATCGTCCAGCAGATGCAAGGCAAAAAAATGCCACAGATCGGTGTGATTGATATTCGAGTGATTGAAGAATCACAATCTGGATGGTTAGCATTTCAAAAAGATGGGCTGGATTTATTTACGCTGGATGGTGAATTACCGGCACAAGCGATACAACAAGATGGAAGTCTAAAACCCGAGTTAGCCAAAAAGGGCGTTCAATTGTCGCGGATCCCAGATCCGTCGATTGATTATTTATACTGGAATATCCAGAATCCTGTTGTTGGTGGTTTTGGTAAAGATAAAATTGCATTACGCCGTGCCATGTCTATGGCAATTTCCAAAGAAAAATTTATCAGCATTTTAGCCAAGGGCAATGCCAAAAAACTGGAGTCTCCGATCCCTTATGGGGTTGCGGGGCATGATCCTGATTATAAAAGCAGTGTGCCTTATTCTGTGAAGGCAGCCAATCTGTTACTGGATCGTTATAACTATAAAATCGGTGCAGATGGATGGCGAAGATTTCCTGATGGCAAGCCGCTGGTGATTGAGTTTATGCCTTCTACCAGCAGTGCCCGTAGTATGCAAATGGCTGAGTTACTCAAGAAGGATTTGGGCAATATCAAAATTAATATGGTGTCCAAGCCAGTGCCTTTTGCGGAAGGTTTAAAGGCTGAAAAACAATGTAAGACCATGTTTAAAGCCTCAGCGTGGATTGCCGACTATCCTGATGCCGATAACTTTATGCAGTTGTTCTATGGCAAAAATATTCATGCAACCAACCATACCTGCTTTAAATTACCAGAATATGACCGTTTATATGAGCAAACACTCAAACTGGATGATGGGCCTGAACGCGATATGTTGTATCGCAAAATGTCACGTCTTTTAGAGTTTTACTCACCCGTACAATTCATGTCGACCCGTTACCGGACTGTGGTCGCACAGCCTCGTGTGCTGGGCTATAAAAAGCATCCTATCTTGCCAGCAGAGTGGATGTACATTGATATTCAAGACAAGAAATAACGAACAAATCAAATTGGAGAGAAAAAATGGCGAAAAAAATATTGCAATTGTCGAGTCTGGCTTTATTATCCATGACAACTGTAGGGATGAGCCAGAGTATCTGGGCTGAAAGAACCACCTTACCTATTTTAAAAACAGCAGCTAGCGCGCAATGGTGTGATGCGAACTTAGAAAAATTACAACAGCGTATTGCTCAACTCGAAACACAATCTGTGAAGCCACAGTCTGCGGCTGGGCCAGTATTGGCTGAGTGGGATCAACTGATGGCAACATTTGAAGATTTTGCAGGTCCGATCAGCTTATATAGCAATGTTGATCCAGATGCGAAATTGCGTAAAGCTGCCGAAGACTGTGAAGTGAAATTGAACCAGCTACAAACAGAAATCTATCAGAATCCAAAGCTGTATCAACGAATTAAAAATACCAAGGCAGCAGATGCAATTGATCGCAAATATCGTCAGGACATCCTCGATGCTTTTGAAGATACTGGTGTGCAATTAGCGCCTGAAAAGAGAACTCGGGTTAAAAATATTTTTGATGAATTGACGAAACTTTCGCAAGAATTCTCTCGTAATATTCGTGATAATCCTGAAAAGCTCGAGTTTACTCCAGCGGAACTGAAGGGCTTGCCAGACAGTTACATTGCAGGTTTAAAGAAAAATGACAAAGGCAATTATTTATTAGGATTTGAGTATCCTGAGTACCAACCTTTCATGGAGTTGGCAGACAGTGATGATGCACGCAAGCGTTATCAAACTGCCTTTACCCGTCGTGGCACAGAAAAGAATCTCGTTTTACTCAAGCAGATTATTGATTTACGTTATGAACTGGCACAGTTATTTGGTCAACCAAGCTATGCAGATTTGGCATTAAAAAAACGTATGGCGAAAACGCCAAAAACAGTAAATAACTTTCTCGCTGACGTGCATAAAGTTGTGGCGCCTTTAGAGCAAAAAGAAGTTGAAGAACTACGAATTTTTAAAGCCAAAACCTTAAACACGCCGATTGAAAAAACAGAAATTAATCGCTGGAATGTGAATTACTGGAGCGAAAAGTTACGTAAACAGAAATACCAGATTGATCAGGAAAAGCTTCGTGATTATTTCCCGACGCTTGCGGCTCAGAAGTGGTTATTTGCAATTTCTTCTGACTTATACGGCATCGAATTCAAGCCTGCCAAAGTTGATACATGGCAAGATGAAGTTGAATATTATGATGTAACGGATAAGAAAACAGGTGAAGTGCTGGGCGGCCTGTATATGGATAAATTTCCGCGTGAAGGTAAATATGGCCATGCGGCTGTGTGGGGCGTATATGGCGGTAGTACTTTAAGCAAACGTAAACCAATTTCAGTACTGGTTACCAACTTTAACCGCAAAGGTCTAAATAGCGATGAATTGGAAACCTTTGTCCATGAGTTCGGTCATGCGCTGCACGGCATTTTATCAAAAACCCGCTATTCAGGTCAGTCAGGCACCTCTGTAGAACGTGATTTTGTTGAAGCACCTTCACAAATGTATGAGGAATGGGCTCGCCGTAAAGAAACATTATCGAAAGTTGCTGACTACTGTGATCCCGCTTGTCCGCGGGTCGATGATGCACTGATCGCACGTCTAAAATCGGTACACAATTATGGACGCGGTATGCGTTATGCACGTCAAACCCTGTATGCACAATACGACATGGCTTTACATGGCGCAGATGCCTTAAAAGTACAGCCGATGGATGTCTGGAAAAAAATGGAATCGGCAACGGCATTAGGCTATGTGCCAAGCTCAGAATTTCCAGGCCAGTTTGGGCATTTGATGGGCTATCAAGCGGGCTACTATGGCTATATGTGGTCAGAAGTACTGGCGTTGGATATGTTGTCGGCATTTGGAGATAACCTGAATAATCCAGCAGTCGGTCAACGCTATCGCCAAGCCATTCTTTCACAGGGCAGCCAGAAGAGCGCTGCGCAACTGGTCAAGGACTTCTTGGGCAGAGAACCAGATAACAAAGCCTTCTTTAGTGAAATTACAGGTCAACGGGTCAAATAAGGATTTGCCATTATGCTTGCTTATGTCGTGCGTAGACTATGGCAAATGATCCCGACCATGTTGGGTGTTATTTTGCTGATTTTCTTTTTATTTAACTGGGTGGGGGGCGATCCTGCATATATTCTGGCAGGGAAGATGTCTAACCCAGAGCAAATCGAAAACATCCGTAAACAGTTAGGTGTAGATCAACCTTACTACGTGCAGTTGTGGATTTTTATTAAACAGATTTTGACCTTTGATTATGGTGTGAGTTGGAGTACAGGTGAATCGGTCTCACAGATTATTCTGACCCGTTTAGGGCCATCGCTGACGTTATTGATCCCGCTTACTATTTTACAAACTGTGATTTCAATCATCTTGGCTTTAGCGGTCGCTTCGGTACGTGGCTCACTGACAGACCGTATGGTTATGATGCTGTGCACCATTGGAATGTCGATCAGTATTCTGGTTTATATCATTGTTTTTCAATATGTGTTGGCGTACCAATTGAGCTGGTTTCCCGTTCAGGGCTGGAGCGATAATTTTAGTGAAAACCTAACCCAGTACGCATTACTGCCGATTCTCATTATGTTGGTGGTGAGTATTGCGCCGACTTTACGTCTATATCGCAGTTTTGTGCTGGATGAGATTAATCAGGATTATGTGCGTACGGCCCGTGCCAAAGGTGTAGGCGAGTCGCGCGTACTGGGGGTACATGTGCTCCGTAACGCGTCCATTCCGATTGTGACTGAAGTCATGGCTAGCTTGCCTGCCTTATTAATTGGCGCATTCCTGATTGAGCGTTTTTTCGGGATTCCGGGGATCGGGCGAGAAATTATTATTGCAGTAGAGCGTAGTGATTTTCCTGTGATCAAAGCGATTACCGTTTATATCGCTGCAATGACCATGATTTTTAACCTGATCGCCGATCTGATTTATAAGCTCCTCGATCCTCGTGTTCAGTTGAAGTAGAGGGGATGACCATGCTCAGTACAATTTTTAAAAGCAAAGCATCTTCTGATGAATCCACTGCTGCGACAGGATTATGGCAACTGGCATTAAAGCGACTGAAATCAGATCGTATTGCGGTGGTCTCATTTATTGTAGTGCTGTTTTATTTCATCTTGCTGGCTTTGTCCATGACAGGTGTGATTGCATCAAACTGGAATAAAGAAGTTGCGGTCAGTTATGCGCCACCGACTTTTTTGGGGGCAGATGTGGATTCTTCCCATGTGAGAGAAGCGGCGAAGAGCACAGAAAGCTTGCCTGAAAATCCAGTTGATCCCTTGAAAGATGTGATCCAGCAATTGAATGCCGAAATCCAGAGTGAGCAGCAAAGTGGTTACATCGATGATTATGGTATGGTCGACCCGTTAGCTGAGGATATGAAGAAAATTAATCAGCAACTGGGTGGAAATTTGCTGGAACAAAAACAGGAATTAAAAAGTACCTTGCCTTTTGGTGCCGATAAATGGGGGCAAGATATCTTGCTAAAAACCATTAAAGGGGCTGAAACGTCGATTCTAGTTGGCTTGTTGTCGGCAGTATTGGCCGTGGTGATTGGTACTTTTTTGGGAGCGATTGCAGGTTATTTCGGTGGTTGGGTCGATGATGTGCTGAACTGGTTTTACAACATCTTCACCTCGATTCCTTATTTGTTACTGGTGTTGGCGATTGCGGCTGTACTCCAGCAAAAAGGCATTTTGTCGATTGTCCTCATTCTTGGTTTGACTGGCTGGACGGGGGTATTCCGTTTGATCCGTGCCGAATATATGAAGCACAAATCGCGCGAATATGTGCTTGCAGCAAAAGCCATTGGCGTCAGTCATTTACGCCGTATGTTTGTGCATATTTTTCCCAATGTGAGTCATATTGCCTTGGTGCAGATTTCAATTCTGGTGGTGTCTTTTATCAAATCGGAAGTGATTCTGAGCTTCCTTGGTTTTGGTGTGCCAGTTGGTGTGGTGTCTTGGGGCAGTATGCTGAATGAAGCGCAAAGTGAACTGATTTTGGGGAAATGGTGGCAACTGGCAGCCGCTTCCATTGCAATGGCTGTGTTGGTCACCGCATTCTCGATGTTCACCGATGCATTGCGTGATGCTTTAGATCCTAAACTGAAATAGCGGAGAGCGAAAATATGCAATATCAGAATGAACTACCGCTATTACAGGTTGAAAATCTTCAAGTCAGCTTTAAAGGTGAAAATAAACAGTGGATTGAAACCGTAAAAGGAATTTCATTTTCGATTCCTAAAAATAAAACGGTGGCTTTGGTCGGAGAATCTGGCAGCGGTAAATCTGTGACCTCACTGGCAGTGATGGGCTTATTGCCGAAAGGTCAGAGCCAAATTGCAGCACAAAGCAAAATCAAATTTGAAGGCAAGGATTTACTGCATTTATCGGCAGGTGAAATTCGGAAGATTTGTGGTAAAGAGATTGCCATGATTTTTCAGGAACCGATGTCATCGTTGAACCCTGTATTTACCGTGGGCGATCAGATTGCCGAAGTGCTGCGTATTCATCTGGATATGGGACGGAAGGAAGCGAGAGTGCGGGTACTGGAATTGCTACGAGAAGTCGGCATTCCTGCACCTGAAACCAAAATAGATGCTTATCCAAGCCAGCTTTCTGGCGGGCAGCAGCAACGGGTCATGATTGCGATGGCAATTGCCTGTGAACCAAAGTTGCTGATTGCCGATGAGCCAACCACGGCCTTGGATGTCACCATTCAAAAACAGATCATTGATTTGCTGGAATCGTTACGACAACGTCACCAGATGTCGATGTTGTTTATTACCCATGATTTAGCACTGGTCGGGGAAATTGCCGATGAAGTGATTGTTATGCGTCATGGAGAAATTCGTGAATGCGGGCCTGTTGAGCAAGTGCTGGAACGACCACAGGATGTCTATACCAAAGCCTTGCTACATTGTCGTCCGCAGCTTGCTTCACGACCTTACCGTTTACCTGTGACCAGTGATTTTATGAAGCAGGAAAATGGACAATGGGTGGAAGTGAGTCAGTTATCTGATTTGAATCTCAAGCAACGTTCTCGTGGTCTGAAGGGTGATGAACAGATTATTTTAGAGGTTAAAGATCTCAAGAAATCTTTTTATAGCCGTAAAGGTTTATGGGGAAGAGATGAATTTCAGGCTGTGAAAGGTGTGTCCTTCCAATTGGCAAAAGGTAAAACTCTAGGACTGGTGGGAGAGTCAGGTTCAGGAAAAACCACCATCGGTTTACTGCTGATGCGTTTGCATGAAGCAACGGGTGGGCAGGCCTTGATTGGCGGTAAGGATATCCTTGCCATGAGTGAGAAAGAGTTTTGTCAGTACCAACGTAAGATTCAGATCATTTTCCAGAATCCTTATGCATCTCTCAATCCACGCTTTACCATTGGACAGATTTTGTTAGAACCGATGCGAATTCATGGCATTGGGCAAAATGATGCGGAACGTAAGAAAATAGCGCTAGAATTGTTGGAACGTGTTAGCTTGCCTGCGCAAGCCTATGATCGTTATCCACATGAGTTTTCTGGCGGACAACGACAACGCATCGCAATTGCACGTTGCTTAACCCTAAAGCCTGAAATCCTGATTTGTGATGAATCAGTTTCCGCGCTGGATGTATCCGTGCAGGCACAGGTACTGAATTTATTGCAAGATTTGCAGGATGAATTTGGGTTGAGCTATATTTTTATTTCACACGATTTATCGGTGGTGAAATATATTTCAGATCAGGTGATGGTGATGAATCATGGCGAACTGGTTGAAATTGCCAATTCTGATGAACTGTATTTGCATCCACAACATGAATATACCAAGAAGTTGCTGAATGCCATTCCACAAGGGATCGTCCATCATTAAACTAAAGTCATAAAAAAACGCTCTGATCAGAGCGTTTTTTTATTTCAGACCAAAGGATTAAAACTTTTTAAAGCCTTTGTTGAAACCAATGGTTTTACGACCATTGTTATTGTTGCTATTACCGCCAGAACGTTGCTGTGACTGATCTTGTTCATCATCACGGCGTTGTTGACGTAAATAACCACCACGACGTGCAGCCAATGGTTTCTCAGCCATTTTTTCAGTACGACGTTTTGCCATACCGAATAGGCCAGTACCTTGACGTGGTTTTAATTCAACTGATTTCGCAAGGTTGTCGATGTCGGTTTTATCCAACTCCATCCAACGGCCTGTACGTAATTCACGTGGTAAAATCACGGTACCGTAACGGGTACGTAATAAGCGGCTTACTTTAAGGCTTTGTGATTCAAAGATACGACGTACTTCGCGGTTACGACCTTCTTTCACCACAACTTGATACCAACGGTTGATCCCGTCACCACCAATTTCAGAGAATGATTCAAATTTCGCAGGGCCATCTTCAAGCTCAACACCCTTCAACATGTTGTTGCGAATTTGCGGTGTAACTTCACCCATCACGCGAACGGCATATTCACGTTCTACTTCGTTTGATGGGTGCATTAAACGGTTTGCAAGTTCACCGTCGTTTGTGAATAACAATAAACCAGTACTGTTAATATCCAGACGACCGACCATGACCCAACGGTCATTGGCAATTTGAGGCAAATGATCAAATACAGTTGGACGTTTTTCAGGATCATTGCGCGAGCAAATTTCACCTTCTGGCTTATAGTAAATTAAAACGCGACGACGAATTTCGTCTTCAATTTGGAATTGTACTTTACGACCATCGATACGAAGTTCATCAGTGGGTTCGATACGCTCACCAACTTGAGCAATACGACCATTGATGCTGACACGACCAGCAGCAATGACTTCTTCCATATAGCGACGCGAGCCTAACCCGACTCTCGCTAAAACCTTTTGTAATTTTTCACTCATGACAGCACAACCTTAGACATAATGATCAACAGTTCACCTTCTCAAGACTTCGGCGCATGTGCATCGAGAGCCATGAATGCTTCCTTGGCGTTCTGCAGGGGAGGCAATTGACCTAGCGACGCTAAGCCAAAAGCATTTAAAAACTGGGGCGTTGTAATCAACAACGCAGGTCTTCCGGGTAAATCTCTGAAACCGGCTTCTTTAATCCAGTTCCAGTCAAAAAGTGTTCTTAAAATCTGGCTATTATTAGATACACCACGAATCTGCTCAATATCGGCACGTGTTACAGGTTGATGATAAGCAATCACTGCGACAGTTTCGAGTAAAGAGGGGGATAATTTGGTTGGGCGTTCTGGCCAGACCTGCGCAATGATATTGCGATATTTCGCACGTACCTGAAAACGAAAGCCTTGTGCCGTTTCAATTAATTCAATTGAACGACCATGCTGCAACATTGCCAATTGCTGCACAAATGTACGTAATTGCTGCTTATTATATTGGTTTTGAAACGCTTCTTTTAGACGGGCAATTGAGACTGGTGAGTCACTGGCGAATAGAATAGCTTCAATTTGCAATAAAACATCATGATGAATGTCTTCAAGTGACATGCTTTCACTTTGTTCTAACTGATCTAAACTCATGCGGCAACTCCTTGAATGGTCAACGGAGCTTCAATTCCTGTATGAATAATCTGGATTTTTTGCTGACGTGTAAGTTCAAGTACTGCCATAAACGTAACCACCATCCCCATACGACCTTGCTTGGGATTTAATAATTCAATAAAACTCAAGGCTTCACCTAACGCGAGCTGACTTTCAATAAAGGCGATACGTTCTTCTAGCAATACTGTTTCCTGCGCGACCACATGCGTGATCGGTTCAGGACGATTAAACACACAAAATAAGGCATCATGTAAGGCAGCTACATCATAGCCTTCATAAATCGGCGCAATATGTCCAATACTAACATTGGCACTAAAAGTATCACGCTCGAAGATTGGCATTTGCCCCAATCGTTCAGCGGCCTGTTTAATGCGTAAATACGTTTCCAAACGGTCAATCAATTCTTGTTTTGGATCTTTTTCAAATTGATCAACAGCAGCTGGTTTTGGTAATAACAAGCGTGATTTTAGATCAGCCAAAAGCGCGGCCATCACCATATAATCAGCCGTCAGTTCGATATTCAGGGACTTCATACTGTCCATATAAGACAGATATTGGGTCGCAATCGGTGAAATATCGACTTGTAATAAATCAAAACCATTTTTTTGAATCAGGTAAATCAGAAAATCCAGAGGACCTTCAAATTGTTCCAGTAAAATTTCAAACGCGGCAGGCGGGATATACAAATCTTCAGGTATGACTTCTTGCCACTCGTCAAGCACGCGAATGGAAGGAGTGGACTCCAAAGGAGAGGGGAGAATTTGGTTCATTACCGTTATAAGCCACGCGAATTTTCAAAAGCATGAAAAGATATAATTTTTGTGCAAGAAAGGGCACATGCTACCAAGAGCACGCCTATTCTAATCGAAATCCCCAATTTAATAAATTGCTGACTTACAAAAACCTTAAACTTCTCAGGGTATTTTCTATATTTATACGTGATCATCTAGGTCATGTAATAAAGTTATGCTTAAATGAGCAGCGAAAATCATGATTTCTGCTCAATTATAAATCGCTATGAAAAAATATTTAAAAACACAACAGAACTCGTTTGGACAAAGTGTTGGCCTTGATGTTGATCACCAGCCATGTTCACTTATTCAGCAAGATCTCGTGGGTCAATACGTTAAACTGATTCGTATTACAGGTGAAATTTCCGATCAGACCGCAAATGAGATCTGGCATGCCGTAGAAACTGAGCCTGATGCATCATGCTGGACCTATTTACCTTATGCTGCGCCCCAGAGCAGAGATCAATTAAAACAAACTTTAGAACAACGATTTGGCTTTCAGGGTGTTACACATTTTCTGATTGAAGTGGATGGTGAAGTTCAAGGCTGGATTGCACTCTTACAACCAAGACTGGAACACGGTGCGATTGAAATCGGCAATGTCTATTACTCGCATAAGATGAAAAAATCAAAAGCGTCGACTGAAACGATATTTCTACTTTTACAACAATGTTTCAAGCAGGGCTATAGACGGGTAGAGTGGAAATGTGATGACTGTAATGCACCCTCTAAAGCAGCCGCTTTGCGCTTTGGTTTTCAATATGAAGGATTATTCCGCCATGATCGGGTCAGCAAAGGTCGTAACCGCAATACGGCATGGTTTTCAATCATTGATGAAGAATGGCCTGCACTAGAACAGAGTTATCTCCAGTGGTTAAATCCTGAGAATTTCGACGCGCAGGGATTCCAGAAACAGCGTTTATCAGATTTTTTTGAAATCTGAATTTGATCATTCGTTTTAATGAGAAATATTGCGGTACACCACTTTAATGAAAAGAAAAATAATTGTCGGTCTGATGCTGACCTTGGTTATTGTTCTGATTGGTAATTTTATTATCTGGAATAACCCTTCAGTGCAGAAAGAGCTGCTAAGACAATATTTAGGCCGAATGATCGTCAGTAAGATTAATCATCATACCAACCCCACTGCGTCTAAATGGGGGATGGAGATTCGCGCAGTCAATCATTACCCGAAGATTATGGTAAAGATGAAACTCAGAAGTGATAAGGATAGTCAAAGTGTGAGTGCAGAACAACTTAAACAACAAAGTTGTGCTTTTTTGAAAAACTTTCAAACACTGAAGCAAAGTGGCAGAAGCAAAATCTATGGTCTTTTAATTGAAGATCGATTCTCATTTCAAATCGAAGTTTTTAACGAATCAGGCCAGAAAATACAAAGTGCAAGTCAAATTCTGGCTGAATGTCCAAATTTTCCTTATGCCTAAGCTTATAAGAGTGAAATAGATGTCAGTACTTATTCAAAAGCACTGACATCACCAATACCGCGACGCACGATTTCAGGATTTTCTCCTGATAGATCTACAATACTGGTGGTTGATAAAGTCCCAAAACCACTATCAATAAACACGTCAATCCGTTTACCGAGCTGATTTTCAATATCGTATGGATCATCTAGGGGATCTTTTTGATCGGGCAAAATTAAAGTACTGGTTAGCAACGGTTCACCGAGTTCTTTTAATAAAGCTTGAGCAACAGGATTACTTGGAATACGCAGGCCAATGGTTTTTTTCTTTGGATGCATTAAACGTTTTGGTACTTCGCTGGTCGCGGGCAAAATAAACGTCGTGACTGCAGGTGTATTATTTTTTAATAAACGATACATGGCATTATCGACTTTGGCATAAGTGGCAATGTCAGAGAGGTCACAGCACATAATTGCATATTGATGCTTTGGCCCCAGACCACGAATTTGCGCAATACGTTCCATCGCATTTTTATTTCCGATCTGACAGCCAATTGCATAGGCTGCATCTGTCGGATAAATCACCACATCCCCAGCACGAATACGTTCCACTGCTTGTGTGATTAAGCGTGCCTGTGGATTTTCGGGATGAATATGTAAATGCAACATCTTTGAACTCCCTGATCTATATGGCTAAATTTAGTATGAAACGGGTTGCGGTCAAGTTGCAAGCATTAGATGTGATAATTTTGTCCTTTAATCAAGGTCTTCACGTTTAAATTCATCGAGTTGTAACGGTCTGCCATGACGGGTACACAGACAGATGTAATGAATGAAATGTGCAGCATCGCGTGGTAACTTGGCTTCACCTGAAAAATAATTTTGTAGCTGGGCAAAAACATGATCTTTGAATCGCTGGCCATTACCGCCATCGCCCGTCAAGTTATCTAAAGAGACACGGAATTTCCGACCAAAAGCTTTTGCAAACAGCCATTCAATTGCTTGTGGCTTGATTTCAACCTGTTCAAAAAGTGCCTGCTGCTCAGCAGTTCGACCATCTGGCGCGTACCAATATCCCAGATCTGGGAGTAGACGCCGCTGTGCACCCGATATGCTCCAGTGACTAATTTCATGCAGTGCACTATTAAAGAAACCATGGGCAAATTGGATTCTTGCAGGCTGTCCATTTTCCGCCGGGAAATATTCTGGTTCAAAATCACCTTTAACTAGTGTGACATTATGGTGGGAAAACCAGTGATTAAAGTGTAAAATAAGCCAATCGACCTGTTCTGGTTCTGATGTTAACTTTTGCCAAGATGAGCGTTGCACTTGATCTGGCGTTAATGCAGGAGCAGAGGTTGAATGGGTGCTTACAAGTAATGAAGTTGTTACTTCAAGTTGCGGCTGCAACAGGTGCATTGCTTAATTTACCCCGAGTTCTGTCTAAAGAAGTGCAAAATTGTATCTTAATCTTTGACAGAGTACCGATGAATTTGTAGAATTGCCGCCTTAATTATGTCAGCAAATACCTTTCCGGCACAGATTGAGCCGTTTAAATGGGCTGAACAGGGCTTTACATGGTCAGGCACACTGCCATTGTCTCGCTTTGCTCGTATCGCTCGTGAAGCTGTTGGATCAATTAATGATCGATTGATCAACATAGACTGTAAGCTATCAATGGATGCATATCATCGCATTGTATGGCTAGATGGACGTATTGAAACGAAAGTTCCAATGGAATGCCAGCGTTGTCTGGATACTGTTGAAACTGAACTTGTTTCAGATTTTCATTTAGCTTTGATCGATGATGAGTCACTGATAGAGCGCTTGGATGAGGATGCTGATTTCATCGTTTTAGGTGAAAGCGAGTCTTCGAAAAAAGGTGATTTTGATACACCTGCTTCGATTGATTTGCTCGCACTACTAGAAGATGAACTGTTATTGTTGATGCCTTTATCTCCCAAGCATGATGTTTGTGAGCATAAACATCGACCTGCCATTCAGGACGTTGTCGAAGAGAAACGGGATAACCCGTTTGATGTTTTGGCAAGTTTGAAGGGTAAACTTAACTCATAATTTGTGATATAATGTTGAGTTAAGACAACTGAATTTGTTTCTGATCCATTTTTTCGATCTTTGTAAGGAGCCATCATGGCCGTTCAGCAAAACCGTAAAAGTCGCTCTCGCCGTGACATGCGCCGTTCACATGACGCTTTAACCGAGAATGCATTATCTGTAGACCAAACTACTGGTGAAACTCATCGTCGTCACCACGTGACTAAAGACGGTATTTACCGTGGTCGTCAATTATTCGCTAAAGCAGCTGATGCTGAATAATTGAACCATATGCATTAAGCGTTAGCTTAAAGTATAGAAAAAATGGGAGCGAAAGCTCCCTTTTTTGTTGTTTTTCGCAATTAAAAAACGATTTAATCAATGGTAAATTGCCGCATCGGAAAAGAGTCTGTTGTCATTCTCATGTAGAATCATGAGTGTTGATGAAATTGGCGATAGACCATTTTAAGGATTTTTATATGTCGACTAAGCGACTTGAGCAGGCTGCTCAAGCAACAAAAACAGCATTTGTTTTTCCTGGTCAGGGTTCACAAAAAGCAGGTATGTTGGCTGAACTTGCAGAGCAATTTAGTGTCGTTCAAGATACATTTGCAGAAGCATCAGCAGCACTCGGTTTTGACCTTTGGCATATTGCCCAGAGCGGTGAAGGTTTAGACCAGACTGAAAATACCCAACCTGTGTTATTAACTGCAAGCATTGCCTTATGGCGTGTGTGGTTAGAACTGGGTGGAATTGTGCCAAAGTACCTTGCTGGGCACTCTTTAGGGGAATACAGTGCGCTTGTTGCGGCAGAGGCCATGACTTTAGCTGATGCGGTTAAACTGGTTCATTTACGCGGTAAATTAATGCAGAGCGCTGTTCCTCAAGGTGAAGGCGCAATGGCGGCAATTCTTGGCTTGGCAGATGACAAAGTGGTTGAACTTTGTGAAAAGGTTTCTGCTGCGGGCCAAGGTTCTGTTGAAGCTGCAAATTACAATGCACAAGGTCAAGTTGTTATCGCTGGTAGCGCTGCATTGGTTCAGCAGGTGATGACTGAAGCAAAAGAGCAGTCTGGTAAAGCGATTGCATTGCCAGTTTCAGTGCCTTCACATTGCACATTGATGAAGCCAGCAGCAGAAAAGTTTGCTGAAGCTTTGGAACAAACTGCCATTGAGCTACCATGCCTTCCTGTAATACAAAATGTCAACGCGGAAATCGCGACAGATGTTGCTCAGTTACGTCAGGCATTAACAGCTCAATTGTACCAGTCGGTTCAATGGACACGTACCATGCAATATCTGCAAGATCAGGGTATTCAGTACATGGTTGAATGTGGACCAGGTACGGTATTGAGTAATCTTGCAAAGCGATTACCGAACATAGAAAAAGCATTTGCCATTGATAGCAAAGCACGTATGGAAGATGCCCTAAACGCAGTGTTAGTGGCAGAAGGAAAAATTGCATGACACAACAACGAAAAGTTGCGTTAGTGACAGGAGCAAGCCGTGGTATTGGCGCTGCAATTGCACAGCAACTCATTCAAGACGGTTTTTTTGTGGTTGGTACCGCAACTTCTGAATCAGGCGCGCAAAAGCTGACAGAAAGCTTTGCTGAACATGGCGCAGGTGCTGTACTTGACGTGCGTGATGGCGCTGCGATTGATGCGCTGGTTTCAGATATCGAACAAAAATATGGTTCGGTGCTGGTATTGGTTAACAATGCAGGCATTACCAAAGATAACTTGCTGCTTCGTATGTCTGAAGATGACTGGGATGACATTCTCAATATTCATCTGAAAGCCGTATACCGCTTATCTAAGCGTGTATTGAAAGGCATGACCAAAGCACGTTTTGGCCGCATTATTAATATTAGTTCAGTGGTTGCACATTTTGCGAACCCTGGACAAGCGAACTACTCGGCAGCAAAAGCAGGGATTGAAGCATTCAGTCGTAGCTTGGCTAAAGAAATGGGTAGCCGTCAGATTACAGTGAACAGTGTTGCACCTGGTTTCATTGCCACTGAAATGACTGATCAGTTAAGCGAAGAGATTCGTAAAAAAATGACTGATCAAGTAGCTTTAAATCGTCTAGGTGAACCTCAAGATATTGCTGATGCAGTGAGTTTCCTTGCCAGCGATAAGGCTAGTTACATTACTGGTACAGTTTTACACGTAAATGGTGGTCTATACATGGCCTAACTGGCGATGTATAAACTTTTAAAAATTTTTATATTCAATTAAACTAGTGGCAAATTAAAACGCCACAAGCAATGAGGAGAATTCCTGTGAGCGATATCGAACAACGCATCAAACAAGCTGTAGCTGAACAATTAGGTATGCGTGCTGAAGAGATTAAAAACGAAGCATCTTTCATGGATGACTTAGGTGCTGACTCTTTAGATTTGGTTGAACTTGTAATGTCTTTCGAAAACGATTTTGACATCACGATTCCAGATGAAGATTCAAATGAAATCACAACTGTTCAATCTGCAATCGATTACGTAACTAAGAAACTTGGTTAATCATCTTGCATGATAAAAAAAGCCACCGTCAGGTGGCTTTTTTTATGTGTCCTGAAATGAAAAGAGAATAAATATCTCTTGGTTTTAGTGGATATACATATATTTACAAGACCGCCTTAAATTGAAACTTGAGTCACTTTTTTTTTCGGTATAACTAAAGTAAGTCTATTTTGACGATTTGAGATTAATAATTACAGAGGTAATAACAATGGGTCTTTTTGATTTTGTTAAAGGTATCGGTAAGAAAAATACAGCACCAGCAGAGCCACAAGCTGCGCCAGCAACACCAGCTGAACCATCAGCTCAAGAGATTGCAAATAAATTATTAGGTTTGATTAAAAGTTTAGGTCTTGGGGTTGAAGGCTTATCTGTAACGTATAACGGCACGACGGATACTGCAACGATTAAAGGGCAGGTAAAAAGTCAGGCAGATAAAGAAAAGATCGTATTGGCAGTGGGTAATATTGATCATGTAGCGCAAGTGGATGATCAGATGACTGTAGAAGCGCCTGAGCCAGAAAGTAAATTCTATACAGTGAAATCAGGTGACAACCTGTCTAAGATTTCAAAAGAATATTATGGCGATCCAAACCAGTACAACAAGATCTTTGAAGCGAATCGTCCATTACTTAAAAATGCAGATGATATTTTCCCGGGACAAGTTTTACGTATTCCACAATAATTTGTAAGTATTAAAAAAGGCGCTTGATGCGCCTTTTTTAATAAAAAATTTTTGAAAAATTGAAAGATTTCTGGAGCGCTTAAAAGCGTTTTGGAATCTTTTGCCCATTGGGTACAGGTGTTTCTGCATGTTTGAGCACGCCAAATAACCATGTTTCTGCATGCTGAACAGCAATTTTTAATGAATCACCGAGTGCTAGACGACCTGCAATGAAGCTTGCCAGAGAACAACCTGAACCATGATATTGACCTTCCAGACGTGGACAACGGCTTTCGGCAATCATTTTACCTTCAGCATAGAGGACATTACGAATGTGATCTGGTGTGTCTTCATGACCGCCTTTGACTAAAATGGCTTTGGCACCCATTTCGAACAGCTTTTCTGTTGCTTGTTCAATATCTTCAATCCCAGTTAAAGCTCTCAGCTCAACCGTATTAGGCGTGATTACAGTTGCTAAAGGGATTAACTCGACAAAGGCTTTTACCAGTGTGGCCTGATCGCCGAGTGAGCCACCACTATTGGCCACTAGCACAGGATCAAGCACATATAAATAGTCGGGATGAGCGCGTAAGAATTCAGCCAGTGCAGCAATATTATCGGTTGTGCCCAACATGCCAGACTTTACACATTTAATTGGTAAATCACCGACCACAGCGTTGGCTTGTGCGAGCAATAATTCTTTTGAGGTTGCTTCAAAGCCAAATACTTGCTGCGAGTTTTGAATGGTTAAAGCAGTACATGCAATCGCTGCATGCGCACCACTTTGTCCAATTGCTTCAATATCTGCCTGTAAGCCAGCACCGCCAGATGGATCTAAACCTGAAAAACAAAGCACGGTCGGACGCACTGCAATTTCCTTTTAGTCTTCAATATACGGTAGTATAGGGAAGTTTCGAGAAACTCTCGACTATGTTGTGTAAGGCTGCAAGAGATTGAACGAATGACGATCAAAAATATTCTAATCGATTTAGATGGGACTTTAACTGACCCTAAAACAGGAATTCATGGTTCAATTCGTTTTGCTTTGCAAAAGTTAGGTCAGCCTTTGACTGATGATGTGGATTTGGACTGGACGATTGGCCCGCCTTTAAAAGCTTCTTTGGCAAAACTGCTGAATACCCAAGATGATGAGCTGGCTGAGCAGGCATTACTGGCTTACCGTGAACGTTTTTCAGTGACAGGTCTATTCGAAAATGAAGTTTATCCGTCAGTCGCAGAAACATTGCAGCAATTACAGGCGGAAGGCTATAGACTATTTCTTGCAACGGCTAAGCCTGTAGTCTTTGCCAAACAAATTTTGACTCATTTCAAGCTAGATCAGTATTTTACAACAATCTATGGCAGCGAGCTGACAGGTGAGCGTACCAATAAAGCAGATTTGATTGCCTATATTCTTGAGCAAGAACATTTAGATGCCCAGCAATGTATCATGGTCGGTGATCGCCAGTATGACATTGTTGGTGCGCGTGCTAATGGAATTGAAACCATTGCCGTTAATTATGGTTATGGTCGGGCAGATGAGTTAGCTCAGGCACAGCCGGTAACGCAAATTTCTCAATTTAGCCAGTTAATTGCAACGGTGGCTGAACTGAATGCAGAGCGAAAAGTCTCTTAAAAACCATGCAATAAAAAAGCCTCGATCATTCGAGGCTTTTTTATCATATCTCATCAGACATTATGTTTTAAACGGTATTGAACCAGTTCTTCAATGCTAATCACGGTTAATCCATGTGTTTGAGCATAGGCTAGCACTTGAATACCTGATGCCATAGAACCATCAGGATTGGTCAATTCGCACAAGACACCAGAAGGTTTTAAACCTGCCAGACGAGCCAGATCAATCGTACCTTCAGTATGACCACGACGGGTCAGAACACCACCTTCACGTGCGCGTAGCGGGAAGACATGGCCTGGGCGGCTCAGGTCGCTGGCAACAGCACCATCTTTAGTTGCAGCTAAAACAGTCGTCACACGATCTTTAGCAGATACACCTGTCGTTACGCCTTGAGCAGCTTCAATGGTTACGGTAAACGCAGTTTTAAACTGGCTTGAGTTATCAACTACCATTGGTGGAAGTTCTAAATGATCTGCCTGTGCTTCAGTCAAACATAGGCATACAATGCCTGAACCATCACGAATCATTTGTGCCATGGTTTCGACTGTTAAGGTCTCAGCGGCAATAATCAGGTCAGCTTCATTTTCACGATCAAAATCATCCATGACCAAAACAGGCTTACCTTGGCGGATATCTTCTAAAGCTTGTTGAATACGTTGTTCAGCAGGAGAAAGGGCTGAAAAGAAAAGTTCGGGTTGGATTAAACTGGACATAATGAAACGCTCTCGTAAATAGGCTACGGTTGAACATTTCAGGACTGATGTAAAAATAAGCGTGCACAAAAACAACCCAAAAGAGTGTTTCGGTGGTTTCGTCTTCTTTCATCCGGACTATACCGTCGGCTTTGGTATCTCACCAAATCTGCGAGTATATAAAAATATATACAGGCTCGTGGGCTGATCAGGTCATTTTATGGTCATGCCTGACTTACCACCGGTGGGGAATTTCACCCCGCCCTGAAGCGATGTCTTTTGATTATAGCCAGATTTTTAAGTGAAAAGGGAACTTTTTATAGAATGTATCGTTCTATAAAAATGAAGAAAATTGCTGAGACGTAGCGCAATTTTTTCTCATGATCTGTGAAACTGGCAATCCATTTGAATTGGGCATACACTGAAAAGATAAAACAACAATAATGCGGAGTAAGCGCGATATGGAAAAGGCGGATAAAACCGAATTAGAACAACTGGCACAACAATTACATCGACCTGTTATGAGTCTAAAAGCATTTTCACAATTGTCTCAACAGGATTTGGCTTGGCTCAATCAGCAATTACGGCAAACCATAGAAAATGAAGATCAGAAAATGAATCAACGGCTGTATCAAATCCCATTTTTTCTACGCTGGTTATTTAAGCCTAAATCATGATGGAGCAATGTCATGACACGACTCGCTGTGCAGGCCGAAATCATTAAACTTGCCCGAATCCTAAATGTGCCAGAGCAACAATTGGCCTTTATGCAGGTTCTTGCCCCTGAAAATCTCAGGCAATTTCGTTTTGCGATATTGGAGTTATTGCAAAGCCAGCAAAAAAGCCGTTTTCGTCATTTAGCAACATGGGTGAACTGGTTACCACGCTGGATCAGTATTTTCTGGGTGAAGCATTTTTTAGAGCCTTTTATTGTGGCGCAAATTGCAGTGTATCTCTCCACTGAAAGCTCATACCGTATTGCCAAGCATTTACCTGCAAAAACGATTGCAGCAATTGCGGTGTATCTGGATCCACGCTTGGCGAGAGAGCTACTGAGTTACCTGACGACTCATCAGATTACCGATATTACCCAAGTTCTGCTCGAACAACGGGATTTTGTCACCATAGGGCGTTTTGTCAGTATGTTATCTGACGCGGTGTTACAGGATGTGGCGCAGATCGTAGAGAATGAAAGTGATCTATTGGAAATCGCTTTTTATATTGAATCTAGAGAACAGATTGATCATTTGGTGCATGTCTTACCCCGAGAGAGAATTGAAAAGGCTTTATTGATTATTGGTGATCCCGCACAGCGTTTGTTGTGGCCCAAAGTATTGGCCTTGATGAGTTACATCAGTTATGGGCTCAAACAGGAGCTGGGTGATTTAGCTGTTCAGCAAGGTGAGCCTGTGATCAATGCCATTATTCAGGCCACTCAGGAAGACCAGTTGTGGGAAGATATGTTGCCTGTGGTGGCATGTTTATCTGCACATGCACAAGATTTTGTTGCCAATCTGCCAGCCTTAAGACGTGTTGAAATTATCCAAAGCATTGTGGAAGCCGCTGATCGTTGTGATTTATGGGCGGATATGCTGGTGATTGTCAATTATATGCAAGATGAGGCAAGGGAAGCGGTCGCATTGGCAATTGCACAAATTGATGAGCAGGTATTACATCATATTGCTTATGCGTCATTATTGCGTTCACAGTGGGAGGTGACTTTCGATATTATGCGTCGTATGCCAATCGATAAACAGCGGCAATGTCACCGTATTCTGGATGGCTATATGCAGCAATTAGATCCGGAAACGTATCACTATTTAGATACTTTACTAGATCGTTACCAGATTCAGTCATCTGTTGCTGGGTCGTAAAGCCTCAATCAAGAATAGGGAAGGGTTTCTCGAATCGGGACTAACATTTCTAGTGCATGGTCATAACCACGTTCAACCAGTTCATCAAGTTTATGCCAGTCGAACATGCCAATGCCAGCAATCGGCATACGCACATGCAAATTTGCCCGCTCAATCGCCGCGGTTTGAATCATGGTATCGCTGGCTAAAGTTGCTGTGCGCATTAAGATTTCTGCCAGTTTGGGGGCATGTAGTAGCTTATCTTTAATAATTTTATTCCAGTTGAGTAGCGCACTTTGATCGGGTTCTTCCAAACCAATACCCGGCACTCGAATATCATCATGTAAGCTGACATTACTGGCAATGATGGTACCTCTTTCTAGATTTTGCATGACATCGGTGGGGAGGTTGTTGATCACACCTCCATCACAGAGCAGGTTTTCATGCCAAGCCACAGGTGGTGCAACGCCGGGTACACTCATACTGGTTCCGACCCAAGTCGCAAGTTCACCTTGATCATGAATCACTGCTTGACCTGTGGTGAGGTTGGTGGAAATGCAGTAATAGGTTTGTCGGAGTTCCTCAATTCGCCGATGTCCAAAAATGGCATGCAAGCGACTATGGAAACGTTGGCCCCGAATCAGGGAAACACGTGGCATGGTGTAGTCATTGAGATAGTTACGTGCCACAAAAGTTTCATAAGCAATATGGGTCATTTCAACACTATCAAATCCACAAGCCACAAGGGCAGCAACAAAGGCACCCATGCTGGTACCACCGACAATATCAATCGGAATGTGTAATTGTTCCAGTGCACGAATCAGACCGATATGGGCAAAACCCCGTGCGCCACCACCACCCAGCACTAAACCGACGCCTTGACTGGAAATCTGACGGGCAACCGCACAGATATCAGCCTGAGCCCAAGGATGAATAAAATAATGGGCGCGGGCATGATAGAGCTGTTTCCAGATCAGGGTATGTGGGGAAGGATCACCTTCTGAACGGAGTAGCACTAACTCGATAGGGCTTTGCCAGTCATGTTGATTTAACACCTCAACTAATTTGGTATGAGTTGGGGTTTGATTGGCTTCTGCCAAAATTAAAATACGATCTGCCTGATGTAAACAGCGTTTAGACCATTCATCTTCATTGCTGTCAGCGGCATATAGTACATAGCAATGTTTTTCTTCCAGACTGGCTAACCATTGGCGTAGCTGAAGATCATCCACACCATAGTCGAGCGGGGTTTGACTAAATCCTGCTCCAAATAAGGCATCGACATGCGCGGCTGTGACTAGACGGACTTGTGGCCAACGTTGTAGATGTTCTGTTAGCTTTTCTGCAAGGTGAGTGGCTGGAATTTGTGAAGAAACAGGGATGACGGAAAGGGTACGACTATGTCCCATGGCATGAGTGAGTTGCTGATCAGGTTGGGATCGATGAATAATCAAACGAGATAAGGCAAATAATACTTTCGGGTGCTGATTAATAAACTCAATGAATTGCTGTTGCGGAATGCCGACCAGTGCAGTATCACGCACTGCATTGGTTGTACCATGATGAGGCTGGTTAGAAATAACACCTGTTTCACCAACGATTTCATTCCGCCCATAATAGGTCAGTAAACCCGCAGGTGTGGTGAATTTTATACGTCCATAAGCAATCACATAAACATGATCAGCTAGATCATTTACACAGTAAAGCTGCTGTCCTGTTTGTAAATAACGAATATGACAATGCGTTGTTAGGGAGGCTAAGGCACTGTGATCGAGCTCATTAAACAGTGCTGTTTTGTTCAGGATGTTAATAATATCCATATTATTCAAATTATCGTTATTGTCTATTTATTGAATAAGGCCTAGCACGGTTTTACAAGTGGGGTTGCGTAAAACATGAGCTGATTTTTAAGTGTTTTTGTATGTAGGGAGGCAAGATTTGTTGAGCCAATAAAAAAGCCATGGCAAGGCATGGCTTTTTGGGAATCTTTTTTTATTGTTTATGCAATTTGCACAGGAATACAGTTTGCTGTGTGATTCACTGTGTTGTCTGGGTTTGCATAAACGAGGCGTGGTTTATGAAGATTTGCTTCAACTTCAGTGAAGTCACCGAAAGTTGCAATAATCACTAAATCACCGACATCAGCTTGATGTGCTGCGCCACCATTCACTGAAATGATGCCTGAGTCGTCTTCACCGCGAATTGCGTAAGTGGTGAAACGTTTGCCATTAGTGACGTTCCATACGTGGATTTCTTCGTATTCACGAATCCCTGCTAAGTCCATTAATACGCCATCAATTGCACAAGAACCTTCATAATGAAGCTCTGCATGAGTCACAACTGCACGGTGAATTTTACATTTTAATAAACGAGATAGCATGGCTAGCGTCTCCTGAGTAAGACCTAAGATCAATATCTTATGGTTGACTTGTCACGTTTTCCGCGGGCTATGGGCGGTTTGATGCGCATTTTGCGCTTAAAAATGCAATATGGCAAGCGTGATTGATCAACAATTCAGTTTAAGCGGATTTGTAAGCGTTAATTTGATTCATTGCCTGTGAAACTTGTCCATCAACAAGCATTTTCACTTTTGATAGGGCATGATCAATTGCTGCATCCATTAAAGCTTGTTCACTGCTAGGAGCTTTGCCGAGCACATGACCAGAAACACGTTCTTTGGAACCTGGATGTCCAATTCCAATGCGTAAGCGATGGAAATTAGCACCAATATGAGGAACGATATCACGGAGACCATTATGTCCGCCGTGTCCGCCACCCGTTTTTAAACGGATTACGCCAGGATCCATATCCAGCTCATCATGGGCAATTAAAATTGCTTCTGGTGCAACCTGATAAAATTTGGCGAAAGGGACAACACTTTGACCAGAACGGTTCATAAAAGTGGTAGGAAGTAATAAACGAACGTCATGACCTTCAATTTGACCACGACCGCTGTATCCATGAAATTTTGGATCAGCTTTTAGGGAAATGCCATAACGGTCTGCAAGCTGTTCAACGAACCAGAAACCTGCATTATGGCGGGTTTGGGTATATTCCTTTCCAGGATTACCCAAACCAACAATTAGCGAAATATTTGACACTAATTTACGCCTTTAACACTTATGCGCGTTTGAAGTCAGCGTGCATAGGAGTGTTTTTAGCTGGGTGACGTTGTAACGCTTGGATTTTAACGTTTTCAACTTTGTCACCGATTTTGATTTCGATAACTTCTTCGAAGAAAGCGTTGTTTTCTAAAGCTTTAGTGATTTCACGAAGCTCTAAAGTGATTGTTACAGGCTCAGCGCTACCACCATAGATGATTGCTGGAATTTGTGCTGCGTGACGAAGGCGGCGGCTCGCACCTTTCCCTTGTAGTGCAGCTTCACGTGCTTGAGCGTTTAATACGAAGTTTGCCATGGGCATATCCTCATTGGAGTTTAAGTAACTAAACTTGCGACCAGTTTAGTGATAGAAAAACCCTAGCGAGCTAGGGTTTAAGAAAAAAGCTGGGCTATTATAGATAACTATCGAACATTGCGCTAATAGATTCTTCGTTATTGATACGACGAATTGTTTCAGCAACCATGCTAGCAACAGAAACTTGGCGAATTTTGCCTAAGCTCAATGCTTCATCTGAAAGAGGAATGGTGTCAGTAACAACCAATTCATCAATGACAGAGTTACGAAGGTTATCAATGGCTTTGCCAGATAAAACAGGGTGAGTTGCATAAGCAACAACACGGCGAGCACCAAACTGTTTCAGTGCATCGGCAGCTTTGCAAAGCGTACCTGCTGTATCTACCATGTCATCAACGATGACACAGTCACGATCTTTTACATCACCAATCAAATGCATCACTTGTGATTCATTTGCTTTTTGGCGACGTTTATCGATGATTGCTAAATCGATATCACCCATTTGTTTAGCAACAGCACGGGCACGAACAACACCACCAACGTCAGGTGAAACCACAACGAGATTGTGATGTTGTTGTTGACGTAAGTCAGCAAGTAATGCTGGCGTACCGTAAATGTTGTCAACCGGGATATCGAAGAAGCCTTGAATTTGGTCTGCGTGTAAGTCAATCATTACCACACGGTCAATACCAACAGTTGTAAGCATGTCTGCAACAACTTTCGCAGTAATTGGTACACGGGCAGAACGCGGACGACGGTCCTGACGTGCATAACCGAAGTAAGGAATCACTGCAGTGATACGACCAGCACTTGCACGACGCAAAGCATCAGCCATTACCAGGATTTCCATCAGGTTATCATTGGTAGGGGCACAAGTAGATTGAACGATAAAAACGTCTTTACCACGAACATTTTCAGTAATTTCAACTGAAATTTCCCCATCAGAGAACTTGCTTACAGAAGCAGCACCGAGTGGGATATGTAAATGGCTTACGACTTTTTGGGCGAACTGTGGATGAGCACTTCCACTAAAAACGACAAGATTGGGCATGAAGCACCTGAGCGAGGGTTAAGCGAAGCTATGCTTCGACCGAGCGCAAGGGAAAAATTTTTAATTTTTCCAACGGGTAATTTGGAAACAATCTATTATATGGCAGGGGCGGCTGGATTCGAACCAACGGATGCCGAGATCAAAACCCGGTGCCTTACCACTTGGCGACGCCCCTAATGCGGCAGAACTTTAATCGTTTTATATGACAATGTCAATATATTTGAGCAAATATCGATACAAAACAAGTCTGTCTAAAGATATGGCAGGGGCGGCTGGATTCGAACCAACGGATGCCGAGATCAAAACCCGGTGCCTTACCACTTGGCGACGCCCCTAAATTTGATGATATGTAATGGCAGGGGCGGCTGGATTCGAACCAACGGATGCCGAGATCAAAACCCGGTGCCTTACCACTTGGCGACGCCCCTATTACATATACATCTACAGGTGAAAATTGGCAGGGGCGGCTGGATTCGAACCAACGGATGCCGAGATCAAAACCCGGTGCCTTACCACTTGGCGACGCCCCTAACGTGTAACTGAGAAATGTCTTAACGGAGACTCTGCTAAACTGTTGACCAAGTAAGATTTACAAGGCGAGTTTTGCAAAATTTGCGCTGTATCCATTTCACTGGTTACTTCAATAAAAACACAAGCACCTGTACCTGTAAGCTTTGCTAGACCAAACTGATCTAAATATTGCATTGCTTCATCTACTTCGGGATACAACTGTCGAGCCAGAGGTTCAAAGTTATTTCCAAAATTAGAAGGTTCTATCTGATAGGCGCAAAATTTAGTGATCTTAGAGTCTCTTGTCAATGTTTTTTGCGAAAAAAGCTGTTGAGTGCTGATAAAACAGTCAGGTTTTAGGATTATGAATTTTTTTTGAGCTAAGTCTATGAATGATAAATGTTCACCGATCCCTTCTGCCCATGCATTACGACCAAAAACAAAGATCGGGACATCTGCACCCAGTTGCACGCCATAGTCGGCAAGTTGCTGTTCAGTTAAGTCACATTGCCAGAGCTGATTCAGTACAATCAGGGTTGTTGCAGCATTAGATGAACCGCCACCCAGCCCAGCACCCATCGGAATATTTTTTTCAATCCGAATATTCAGTCCACATGGTTTTTTTGCATGCGGACGTAAGAGCTGTGCGGCGCGATAGATTAAATTCTGTTCGAGCTGTACTTCTGCCAGACCTTCAATCTGAATATTTTCTTCTGCATGTGGTTCAAAAGTCATCCAGTCGTATAAATCAATCAACTGAAAAATGGTCTGTAATTCATGGTAACCATTTTCACGACGACCCGTGATGTGCAGAAATAAATTCAACTTGGCTGGGGAAGGCACTCTAATCATAAAAAATAATCTAAAAAATTATCGGTTTTGAATCACCATTGTAATACGGTTTTCTTTACCTTCTGCAAGTGCTTGCTTCAACAAAAGCTTATTTGGAAGCGTTTGAGCATCGTTATAACTAAAATCTACCGTCCAGCCATCTTCAATCAATTGTTTAAGACGATTTTGCTCATCTTTACTCACTTGAGCATTCTGAGTTGCTGGTTTCGCTTGAATCCAATAAGCAAGATGCATAATCGGTGCTTGCCAACCTGTTGCTTTTTCAAGTAATTCTTCTGGTGTTGCTGCCGTAATCAAGCCCGTTTTAGCACTATTTAAAGTGACTTGCCCTGGTTTGCCTTCAATCTGGGTTTTCCCCACGCCGAGAATACCGGTTAATTCAATATCAAATTGATCTTGTTGTTGTACCCACGTGAAAAATGCGCTGCCAGACTGTTGTGGTGTGCGCACACCAATCTTGCCTTGCAGGTTAAAATTATTTTCATCTTGTACTTGTGGAGAAGTCATCACTTTATTCGGCTGGCTCAAACTCTGACAACCCGTTAAAAATAAAATGCTACTGCTACACACGGCAAAGCATAATTTTGAAAACACGCGCATGGATTTAACTCTTTTTTACAGTGATGGGTAAGATTAAGCTATCAAGCTGTTGTAATTGTGGGGCATTGGCATGTTTTTGTTTCAATTGCTGTAACACCTCGCTAAATTGCGTGAGTGCACCTTGCATATACAATGCTTTGGCATAGCGAACACCAATATTCACATTTTGACTGAGTGAATAAGCCTGACCTAAAACTTTGGCAGCAGTATCAAAGTCATTTTGCAAGAAGGCGATATAGCCCAGTGTATCGAGGATTGATGCCTGTTCAGGGGCAAAGTCCAGCGCTAGCTCTGCGTATTTACGTGCTTCTTTAAGGCGACGGTTTTGCAAGGCCAACGTATAGGCATACGCATTTAGATAGGTTGGACTATTAGGTTCAAGAATGAGCAACTGCTTCAAGGTTTTGTCGAGTTTGTCTCGATCTGTATATGGATCAAGTAACAGCACTTCGGCATAAATCAGTTCAGGATCATCAGGTAAATTCTTGATGGCTTCATCCAGCAAAGCCAAAGCAGCCTTTTTATTATCCATTTTCTTTAAAATATCGGCCTGTGCCTGATACAGGAAACTGGCATGTTGAGGATAGTTAACACGTTCCTGCGTCAGGAAGCGTAAGGCATCATTGAGTTGATCCTGTTTCTCAAAAATCGCAATCATATTACGTCGGGAAACGATATAAAGGCTGCCATCCACCAGACGATAATAAGCCTTTGCTGTTTCATAATGCTGTTTGCGCTGAGCATTGATTGCCAGATAGTAATAGGCTTCATTTTGATATTTGGCAGATGAACGTAATTCCACCAGATATTGCTCGGCTTTTTCATATTGCTTCAAGTCAATACTGGTCAAACCTGCAATAAACAGGGCTTCTTCCGCTTTGGGATGATCTTGAATGATTTCTTCAAGTTTGTCTAAAGCTTGCTGCTGCTGATTGATTTGAATGTAATAGCGTGCTTCTGCCAGACGAATATCAATATTGTTTTTATTTTTTCGACTTGCCTTGGCAAACCATTTTTGTGTTTCTTCATCATCTTGCAAAGCCATGAGCAGATTGGCTTTCATTAAAATGAAACTGGTGGTTTTTGAGCGTTTTCGTAACGCTCGATTAATATTTTTGAGCGCTTGCTCGTATAAGCCATCCTGTGCTTCTAAACCTGCAATCAAGGCAAGAATAGAGGGATTGTTACGTTCTTCGCTAGCACGCAGGGCATTTAAGAGGACTTCGCGGTCTTGTGCCTGTTCGGGGGCAATCCCGGCTAAAATTTCTTCCAGGTCAGCCGTTGGATCAATATTTAAAATTTTATCCAGTGTTTTTGCTGCAAGCTCGTACTCATGCGTTTTGAGTGCGATATGCGATAAATAAAATAGCGCGGGTACATCTTTGGGTTCTTGCTCAACCCAATGCGTTGCGATGTCTAAGGCAGACTGTAAGTCATTATATTCTAAGGCAACATCTAAGGCGCGCTGCTTGATTGTGGTTGAATTACTACGAATCGCAAGCACAGTATAATTGTGTAGAGCGGTTGCAATATCATCATAAGCAAGAGAAAATTCAGCAACCATGCTTTGTTGTAAAGCATTTTCAAAGCTGTTCTCTGCATACATGTCGTGTATTGCTTGTGCAGAGACATAAGAGCTCATGCTACCTAACAACAAGATTGTGGTAGAATACCGTCTAATCGTCTTGCCGCTAAAAAGGGTACGGCGATATAGCTGACGCAATTTTTATTGATCCAAAGTAATGCTTTTTATGACACCGATGTTGCACAATAACATAAATTTAGCGAAATGATGATCTGATATGTCTTTCTTTGCATTGGGTGTCAACCATCAAACAGCTTCTGTTGAACTTCGTGAACAAATTGCTTTCAATGCAGAGCGATTAGCTGCGCTATTGCTTGAACAAAACCAGAAGTCATCCTTGAATGACCTTGTGGTGGTGTCGACTTGCAACCGTACCGAAGTGTATGCCATGACAGAAGATGCGGATAGCGTCCTGAACTGGCTGGCCCAAGTGAATAATATTGATGTAAAACAGTTAATTCATCATGTTTATCGTTACGAGAATGCTCAGGCTGTTACACATTTGATGCGTGTTGCCAGTGGTTTAGACTCGTTGATGCTGGGCGAACCTCAGATTTTAGGGCAGGTGAAAAGTGCTCTGGCGCTGTCAAAAGATGCTGAAACGGTTTCACCTGAGCTGAATAGTGTCTTTGAATATGCTTTTTATGCAGCCAAGCGGGTTCGTTCCGAAACCTCTGTCGGAAGTCATGCCGTTTCAATGGGTTATGCGGTTGCTCAGTTGGCCTTGCAAGTGTTTAGTCGTCCAGAAAAATTGACTGTGATGGTTGTGGCTGCGGGTGAAATGAATAGTTTAGTCGCTAAACATCTTGCTGAAATGGGTGTAGCGAAGATTCTGATCTGTAACCGTAGCCGCGAACGTGCAGATATTCTGGCACAGGAAATTGCTCATCAGGTTGATGTTGAAATTATTCCTTTTACGGAACTTGCACAGAATTTGCATCGAGCAGACGTCATCTCAAGCTGTACAGGTAGTTTGCATCAAGTGATTGAATATTCAGACGTCAAATCGGCATTGAAAAAACGCCGCTATCAACAGATGCTCATGGTCGATCTGGCTGTGCCACGTGATATTGACCCGAAAGTTGAATCATTGGATAACGTGTATTTGTATGGCGTTGATGATTTGCAAAGTGTGATTGATGAAAATCTGGCACAACGTCGTCAAGCTGCGGTTGAAGCCGAGATTATGGTCAATCAATTGGCAACCCAATTGATGACCCAGCAAAAAGTTAAAGAGGCGAGTGGTACGATTCAGGCCTATCGCCAGCATAGCGAAGAGGTAAGCCAAAAAGAGCTGGCTCATGCGATGGAATCATTACAGCATGGTCATGCCGCAGAGCAGGTGTTACAAGAGTTCGCGCATCGTCTAACACAAAAGTTAATGCATCCGACTTCAATCTTGTTAAGAGAAGCCGCTAAAGCAGAAAATCCAGATTATTTCGAATGGCTACAGCAGCATTTACAAGACGTGTTCGAGCACGAACGTAAACCGAGACAGTAAGTTTGTGGTGCTAAGATAGCAATCGCAAACTAATCTGTTTGGTCAGTTCATTTAATTGCTGACGTAAATTGCGCGATTCGATCAAAGAAATGGGTGATTTAAGTTTTAATCGCAGATATTTTTCTTGTAATCCCAACGCGTATTCTTTGGCAAGTTTATCTGCAATTTCAGGCGCCTGTGTTAGTGACTGAATATTGGTACGTTGCATAATATCAGCCAGCTCATGACTATAACTACTACATGCACCCAGCACATAATAGGTCGCCAGCTCCTGATCATCAGGCAATTCATCAAAGACAATATTCAATACAGCTAAAATTTTTGCCAACAGTTCATCCTGATCAATCACCGCACGTAGTTCTTCAAAATGAATGTACAAGAAGGGGTGGTGCATCAAAATCGCTACTGCAAAATCTTCATCTTTGGTCTGAATGTTAAAAGATAAAGAGGCATCATGACTGACTTGCGGGGTAAAACGTTTCCCTAACCCTAGCTTTTCACGGAATGATTGACTCAACAAATAACGGAATGAGCCATGTTTAGGCAACAACTCAGTCAATTCACGCAGTTCACCCATCACCAGACTTTTGCCTTCAGGCGTGCTGACGTCATGCTGTCCTGTTAAATGGGCAAACACAAAGTCGGATAACAGAGGGGCTTGCTGTAGTAGTTTCTGGAAATTTTCCAGACCTTCACGGCGGATCAGCGAGTCAGGATCATGCTCATTGGGCAAAACAAAGAATTTTAATTCACGACCATCATTGAGTAACGGTAGTGCGATTTCCAAAGTACGTCGCGCGGCCTTTTGTCCTGCGGCATCCCCATCAAAGGCGATGGTAATTCTAGAATTTTGTTTAAATAACGTGGTTAAGTGATCCGCATTACTGGCTGTTCCAAGTGTTGCGACGGCGCCATTGATACCATATTGCTGTAAGGCAATCACATCCATATAGCCTTCTACCATTAACCAGTCATTGGCTTTCAGTTTACGGCCTTCGTATAGACCGTAAAGCAACTGGTTTTTATGGAACACTTCAGAGTCGGGTGAGTTAATGTATTTGGGTTTAATCTCGTCATTGAGCGCACGACCACCAAAACCGACCACACGACCTTTATGATCGCGAATCGGGAAAATAACCCGTTCACGTAATAAGTCAAAATCTCGACCACTGTCGCTTGAACGAATCAGGCCGAGCTGTTTTAAGCCTTCAATATCTTGTGGAAAAGCTTTTTCAAGATGCTGCCAGTCTTCTGGTGCATAACCTAAACGCCAGAATTGAATGGTTTGTGCCGAGAGACCACGTTGTCTGAAATAGTGTTGAGCTTTTTGACTATTTGGTAACTGGCGTTCATAAAACTGCGCCACATTTTCCAGCAGATCATAAAGATTACCTTCCTGTACCTGTTCATCCATGCTGAATGATGGATCAAACTGGGCAAAAGGATCATCCATTACACGATCCATATCGACAAAATGTCCATCGATAAATTCATCGACTACGGGTGGTGCGACTGGATTTTCTGGTGCTGGTTTTACTGGCTGTGGTGTAGCGGCTTGTTGCGGACTACGTTTATAAGAGAGTTTTTTATTGTCGTGATTATCTTTGGGGAGGTCGACGCCTGTCTTGTTGGACAGCTCTTTCATCACATCGACAAAGTTGCGACCGTCGATATCCATCAGGAAGCGGATGGCATTACCATTGGCCTGACAACCGAAGCAGTGATAGTACTGCTTGTCACGATAGACATGGAAAGAAGGCGATTTTTCCTGATGAAATGGACAACAGCCAGAGTAGGTACGCCCCGTCTTTTTTAACTTCACACGTTGACCGATCAAATCGACAATGTCGGTTCGATCTAAAATTTGATCAATCGTATGCTGTGGAATTGCCATGTGCGTTTAACCATTTCAGACAGGGAGTAAAACATTATTGCAGCGCAAAAATGTCAGGAATCATTGTTGCATAAAATAAAAAACAGGCAAGGGAGACTTGCCTGTTTGGTGTATCAGATGATTGCAAATTAGTTTGCAGCATCATCCTCAGCCGTTGTTTTTGCTTCTGGCTTATCTAATAGACCAAAGCTTAAACGATTTTTCCAGCTTGGTTTTTCTGCACTTGCTGGCGCTTCTGGAGCAGCCACAGGTTCTGGCGCAACGGATTGTTCAGTCGCTGGTTTGCCCAGTAAACCAAAACTTAAGCGGTTGGTTAAACTGCGTTGTTCAGATTCACCACTTGCTTCATCTTTGACTTCTACAGTTTGAGACTCACGTCCTAATAAACCTAAAGTCGCACGATTGACCCAGCTACCTTCTTTACGTGCTGCACGTAAATTAACTTCACCATTTGATTTAACTAAATTTGGATAGTTCAGCTTTAGAATTTCAACGTATTGTTGAGAAGTCGCCTGATCACCAAGTTTTTGATAGCTATATGCCAAAGTTGCTAAAGCTTCAGGTGTTTGCGGAGTTTGTGGATAATGTTCAATCACCCATTGTGCGCGTTCAGCCGCAGCCAACCATGCTTTACGTTCAATATTGAAACGTGCTGCATTCATTTCACTTTCAGCAAGTTCCTGACCAATAAATTTCATGCGCTGTGCGGCATCAACTGAATATTGGCTACTTGGGAAACGACGGATCAGGTCGACAAAGTTTTGATAAGCCACTTTGACATAGCTCACATCACGGTGTGATTGCTGGAGTGAAGTGTAGCGAATCAAGCTGTCGTAATTCATTTCCATGTTGGCTACACCACGAACGTAGTAAGCATAATCAACATTTGGATGTTGAGGATTTAAACGAATAAAACGCTCTGCAAGCGCAATCGTACCTTCATAATCTTTTTGTTTGAATTTCGCGTAGAGAAGCTCAAGCTGTGCCTGTTGAGTATATTGACCCGTTGGATAGTAGGTATCTAACGCTTCAAGTGATTTAACCGCATCGGTATATTGATTACGCTCAAGTGATTTTTGCGCTTTTTCGAAATAAACTTGTTCACTTGATTGTGGTCCTTTATCAACCACTTCTTTCTTACTTGGATTGCTGCTACAGCCCACAAATGCAGACGCTACACCTAAAGATAGTGCAAGCACCGTAATTTTATAACGTGGTAGCGACATAAAAACTCCTCTGTTATTCTGGGCAATGAGCTACAATGGTGCTATTAAACCATTTTTGTACCGATCATCAAATGACTTCAGCACAATCTTCCAATTCAAACATCTCTGAAACAGATTTCTTACTCGAAGATTCTGTCGATGCAGATAATCATAATTCTGACTCAACTGCAACACGTTTATCGTTGCAAATTCAACTCGATGAAAACTATTTAGGGCAACGTATTGATCAGGTTGCCGCATTGGTGTGGAGCGAGTTTTCGCGGGAAAAACTCAAGCAATGGATGAAAGATGGTCATCTGTTGGTAAATGGTAACATTGTTAAGCCAAAGTACCGTTGTGAAGGAAATGAGCTACTCACGCTTGAAGTTGAACTTGAAGCGCAAACTTCAAGCCAGCCTGAAAATATTCCTTTAAATATTGTCTATGAAGATGACGATATCATCGTGATCAATAAAGAAGTGGGTATGGTGGTGCATCCAGGTGCAGGGAATCCGACGGGTACCTTGGTAAATGCACTGCTTTATCATGAGCCAAAACTTGCCGAACTTTCTCGTGCTGGTCTGGTACATCGTATCGATAAAGACACCAGTGGCTTATTGGTGGTTGCTAAAAATCTGGAAGCGCAATTTTCACTCAGCAAGCAACTGGCAAAGAAGTCGGTTTACCGTGTTTATGATCTGGTTGCGTATGGCAATATTATTGCGGGTGGTACCATTGATGAGCCGATCAAACGCCATCCAGTGGATCGTGTCAAAATGGCGATCTTACCGGGCGGTCGTGATGCCGTGACACATTATAATGTGAAAGAGCGCTTCCGTGACTTTACCCGTGTACAGGCTCAGCTTGAAACAGGGCGTACCCACCAGATCCGTGTCCATTTCAGCTATTTGGGACATGGTTTGGTCGGTGATCCAGTGTATGTCAATCGTGTGCGTTTCCCCGCAGGTGCTTCAGCGAAATTAACAGATATGTTACGCAGCTTTAAGCGTCAGGCCTTACATGCAGCCAAACTTGGGTTGGTGCATCCGCGTACAGGCGAAGAAATGATGTTTGAAGCGCCGTGGCCAGAAGACTTTACTCAATTGGTTGAAGTGCTTCGCAGTGAAAATGAAGCCTATTAAGTAAAGCGCTACCTCCCTCTAAGTCTCCCTCCTTAAAGGAGGGAGACTGTCGTGAATTTAATGCCCTACAGTACTTTAAGCTCCCTCTTCTTTTAGGAGATGAGGAACGATTATAGTTCCGCAAGGGAGAGGTTGAGGGTAGGAAATATAGCTCAGGAGATATTTATGGAATTTGTACAAGGTCTGCCGAAAGGTGTTTTTGTCGGGCAAACCCGCATTGCACATCCAGAAACAGTCGCAACGCCGAATCAAAGCCTGTCTGGGTTTAATTTGGCTTTGCATGTCAATGATGATGCACAGCGCGTCCAGCAACATCGTATGATCTTGCTGAACCAATTGTCTGCATTCGGTGTGGATAAAATCACATGGATGACGCAAACCCATAGCACTATTTGTCATACCGTGAATGAACAAGTTCCATTCGTTGCTCTTGAAGGCGATGGTCTAGTCACACAACGTGCAGGCCATGCCTTAATGATGATGACTGCCGATTGTCTTCCTGTGGTGTTGGGAAATGCCGAAGGTACAGAAGTTGCCAATCTACACGCAGGCTGGCGTGGATTAGCCGCAGGGATCGTGGAAAATACGGTTGCTGAAATGAAATCCCAACCAACTTGGGCATGGTTGGGGGCAGCCATTAGCCAGCCTTGTTTTGAGGTTGGGGCAGAAGTCAAAGCCGCTTTTTGTGAGAAATATCCTGAGCTGGAGTCTGCATTTATTGCAGGTCAGGCTGAGGGTAAATATCAGGCAGATCTCTATGCCATTGCACGTTTTATTTTAGAGCGTTTAGGCGTGGAAACTATTATTGGTGGCGATCAATGCTCGTATCAGCAAGCTGAGGATTATTTTTCTCATCGCCGTGATGTCAAAACGGGTCGCATGGCAAGCTTTGTATTTATGCAATAAATTGCCGTCATTGTATTGTCGATTGGCCTTGTCGCATTTAAAAATGTTAAACTTGATCTAATTCATTGGTTTTTTAAATTTCCCATGTCTGTTATTGAGCAAATTACTCCCCAAGTTAAAGTTTGTGTGGTTTATCACAGTCCTTATGGGCATACAGCCAAAGTTGCGCAATACATTGCTCAAGGGGCAGAACAGGCGGGTGCTGAAGTGCATCTGTTGTCTGTGGCTGCACCTCAATGGGACTTGCTTGATCAGGCAGATGTGATTGTTATGGGCTGCCCAACGTATATGGGAAGTCTTACCTCTGCCTTGAAACAGTTTATGGAAGATTCGTCTAAACGCTGGTTGGCACGTACATGGCAAGGCAAACTGGCTGCTGGTTTTACTAATGGCGGTGGACTCAGTGGCGATAAGCTGGCTGTGTTGCAGCAGATTAATTTATTTGCAATGCAGCATGGCATGTTGTGGGCGGGTTTACCGTTTATGCCGACTGGACGTGGTCAATCCGATATTAACCGCATGTCGAGTTTTTTAGGATTAATGACGCAATCCGATAATGCCAGTGTTGAAGTGACCCCACCCGAAGGTGATCTGGAAACAGCACGCAAGTTTGGCCAATATTTGGCAGAGTTAAGACTCACACACGTATAAGTTGAAGATTAAAATAAAAAACCTCCATTGATTGGAGGTTTTTTTTATTTGTGCAATATACGTGCTTTATCACGTTGCCAGTCACGATCTTTTTCAGTCGCACGCTTGTCATGTAATTGCTTACCTTTTACCAGTGCAATTTCAAGCTTGACCAGATGACCTTTCCAGTAACATGCCAAGGGTACGCACGAATAACCTTTTTGATTCACCGCACCTAATAGTTTTTCCAGCTCACGACGAGACAAGAGCAACTTACGGGTACGCGTTGCTTCTGGAACCACATGTGTTGATGCAGACAATAACGGCTGAATTTGTGAACCAAATAAAAAGGCTTCACCATTTTTAAAAATGACATAACTTTCCGTCAAGCTCATACGTCCAGCACGTAGAGACTTTACTTCCCAACCTTGGAGGGACATGCCTGCTTCAAATTTTTCTTCGATAAAGTAATCGTGGCGCGCTCTTTTGTTTTGAGCAATCGTGCCACCATTATGTTTCTTCACTACTGTTGCTTGCGCCATAATTCAAACTTCCACAATTGCTTCTATTGTGCCGCAAAATGCAATCTTTTTCCAATGTTTAGGAATTTCGCGTTTAGGCTGAAGATTTGTTAAAATACGCACCTTATCTCATTTACTAGAGTACACCGCATGTCTAAAACACGTGTGATTTATCCGGGGACTTTCGATCCAATAACCAATGGACATGTTGATTTGGTTGCAAGAGCATCAAAAATGTTTGATGAAGTTGTGGTTGCCATTGCGATTGGTCATCATAAAAATCCGGTATTTAGTTTAGAAGAGCGTGTTGAATTGGCAAAAGCATCACTCAGTCATTTGAACAATGTTGAGTTTGTTGGTTTTGATGGCTTGTTGGTCAATTTTTTCCGTGAACAGCGTGCGACAGCAGTACTTCGTGGTTTAAGAGCAATTTCAGATTTTGAATATGAATTTCAACTGGCGAATATGAACCGTCAGCTTGATCCTCATTTTGAATCGGTATTTTTAACTCCATCTGAGCAATATTCATTTATTTCATCGACACTGGTGAGAGAAATTGCCCGTTTAAAAGGTGATGTAAACAAATTTGTGCCTGCCGTTGTGGTCGAGGCCTTTGAACGTAAACATCAACAAGGTTGGTAACGTGTCTTTATATATTACAGATGAATGCATTAACTGCGATGTCTGTGAACCTGTCTGTCCCAATGACGCCATTTATATGGGTGAGCTGATTTATGAGATTAATCCAGCACTCTGTACCGAGTGTATTGGACACCATGATCAGCCACAGTGTCAGTTATTTTGCCCAGTCGATTGTATTCCTCTGGATCCTCAACATGTGGAATCTCATGATGAGTTGATGGAGAAATATAAAAAACTGACTGCGCAAAAAAATGCGAGCAATTAACAGCGAACTTTGGTAAGATGCGCCACGAAGTGGGCCGGACGGTCGCTGCTGTGGAGGTCTCCGTGACTGAAACAGGGGAGGAAAGTCCGGGCTTCAAAGGGCAAGGTGCCAGGTAACGCCTGGGCGGCGAAAGCCGACGGCAAGTGCAGCAGAGAGTAGACCGCCTCATTCGTGAGGTAAGGGTGAAAGGGTGCGGTAAGAGCGCACCGCGTGTCTGGTAACAGTTCACGGCAAGGTAAACCCCACCTGAAGCAAGACCAAATAGGAATCCTGAGGCACGGCCCGTGCTGGATTCGGGTAGGTCGCTTGAGCGTATGAGTGATTGTACGCCTAGAGGAATGATCGTCCTCGACAGAACCCGGCTTATAGGCCCACTTCTTAAATTTTTTGAAAATTGTGCTTGACGTGTGTAGCGAAAGTTAAGATAATGCGCCCACAGTTTTCGGCTATGTAGCTCAGTTGGTTAGAGCACCGCACTCATAATGCGGGGGTCACAAGTTCAAGTCTCGTCATAGCCACCATTTTATAGACCACGCTCCTGCGTGGTCTCTTTTTATCTGTTGTTTTTAAATGGCTAATTCTAATCCGACTTTCACCCGATCTAAAACGATCAGCGTCCGATAGGTTCTGACATCCTGATTATCTGCAAAGTGCTTACGCACCAAAGCTTCAAAGTGAGATAAGGTGTCTGAAATCATAATGATAATAAAAGAAACGCCGCCATTGACGAAATAGCACTGCTGAATCTCATCGACATTGGCAAAATATTGTTTGGCCCGATCCATCACAATAGAACGGTCTTCTGCTAAACGGACTTCAATAATTGAAGTAATCTTTTCGCCAAACTTTTTCGGATTAAGCACGGCACAATTTTTTTCAATCACCTGTTCTTCTTCAAGTCGGGCAATACGCCGTTGTACTGAAGCTTGAGATAGATTCACCAATTCGGCAATTTTTCGATGTGACATTTTATTGTCGTGTTGTAGTTGCCTTAAAATTGCATAATCAAACTGATCCAATGAAATGTCTGACACGATTAAATCTCTCATCCTAAGAAAAATATAGAGTAATTTACTCGTATTCTTGCATAAAATCGCAGAATTAAACGTGGATATGTGAATTAAAATTGCATTTCTACATCGCAGGGTATGGTCATGGTAGGACTAGATTCTAGGCAAGGCATGGCCTTTCTTGCTGCTTCTTTATCTTTGATATCTGTACAAGTGGGGGCTGCCGTAGCCAAAACGTTATTTCCTGTTTTGGGTGCAGAAACTGTCGCTCTGGTTCGTCTTGGCTTGTCCGCTATTCTTCTGTTTATTATTTTCAGACCGTGGCAATTGTTCTATCGGCAGACCAACTGGCGCGATTTGCTGATTTACGGCATGCTCGTGAGTGGCATGAATCTATTAATTTATAAAGCTTTTTCCTATATGTCAGTTGGTATTGCGATTTCAATTGAAGTGTTAGGGCCTTTGGCTGTTGCGATGTTGATGTCCAAACGCAAGCAGGATCTGCTGTGGGTAGGATGTGCACTTATAGGCATAGTGATATTGCCATTTGGCGGAATTAACCAGAATTTTAGTTATCTCGGCATGTGCTTTGCGTTAGGTGCGGCTGTCTGTTGGGGGCTTTATATTATTTATGGTCGACGGGTGGCTTCATCCGGTGGAAGTTCTGTGGCGGTCGGGATGCTGGTCGCGACTTTATTTGCTCTCCCTGTTGGTGTCCAGCATTTGGATTTAGTAATGAGTTCCTATAAAGTTTTCTTTACCTGTGTATTTGTTTCCTTGTTCTCAAGCATGATTCCTTTCTTGCTGGATATTATGGCGATGAGGCGACTGGCAGCACATGTTTTCGGGATTTTACTCAGTGCTTCACCTGCGATTAGTGCTTTGGCTGCGTGGTATATTTTAGGCGAAGCATTAAATATTTATCAGGTTCTGGCCATTATGATGATTATGCTGGCATGCATTGGCTGTTCCTACACATCGTATAAGGAAAAGCACTAAGTTCAAACGCTGTGTTGTGGGAAGTTCAAGCAGGAAGATTGCACAGAAATTTCGAGCAGAATAGCTATTGAATTAAAAAATGTACAATTGATAAGGTCTTTGTGCAAAAACCGCGCATATATCTTCTATTTTCAAGATCATAGACTTGACCCATCAGAAGTAACACTAGATAATGCGCACACAGTTTACGGCTATGTAGCTCAGTTGGTTAGAGCACCGCACTCATAATGCGGGGGTCACAAGTTCAAGTCTCGTCATAGCCACCATTTTAAAAACCACGCTCCTGCGTGGTTTCTTTTTATCTGTATGATGTAAAAAATTAATCAGATGCGCAAAAGCCTGTAAATGCTGAATTGATTTACAGGCTTTATTTTTTATAGGTGTTTTTCGATCGTCGCGAGCGTGTCGGAACTTTCATAGAATGGTTTTAGAATGAGGGTAATGATCGGTTCGAGTACATCATGTTCATCTAAAGCGACCACAACTTTTGGGTAAAAACGTACCGCTTCATTCAGCAGGTCTGCTTCTTCCAAGCCAATAGCAGCGAAGACATCTGCAAGACTTTCATCTTTATAGAAATCATAAAAGACTTTAACACCATAGAGGATTAAATCCTGTATGAAAGAAGACTGGCGTAATTCTTTCCAGTATTCATAGATCATGACAAAGAATTCTTCCACATCTAGTGGGGTCACCTGTTTGGTATATTCTGATAAAGGTTTTGCTTTATTATCATCCCAAACATTACGCGCCAGACTTTCCAGATCATCATTGGAAAGCAGGCTGAGATCAGCCAGTTGTTCTTGAATAAATCGGGCAATGCTTTCCTCGATTTTCTGTTCGATACGCTGCTGCTGACGGTGAGAAAAGCTTTTTAATTTTTGTTGCCACTCATATTTACTTTCGGAAATTCTTTCTTCATCTGATTGGGTAAATAATTTAGGTAACTTGTTTTGTAAGGTCGTCGTTGCAATGTATTGGCACAATTGCTGAATAGAAGGGCTTTCTTTTAAGAACTGGTTTAAATAATGACGGATATTTTCAAGTTCCAGAAATTTGGAGAGCCACATTTCAAATTGGTGGTCTGAAAATACATCTTGTAATTGCGCTGATGATTGTAGGGAAAAGACATGCAGTCTTTGCGCAATTTCCCCAATAAACTCCAGTAAACCAGCACCAAGCTGCATTTCAAAGGCATAGCGTTTCACAACGGCCTGAATTTGCGCTAATTCAACTACTTCTTTGAGTTGTATATTGGGTGCGTGTTGTAGAAAGAGCTGAATAAATTGCTGAAAAAAATCAGCAGAAAGTTGTGTTGTGAGTTGGTTTTTATAAAACTTAACTTGCTCAAGCAAAAGTGCTTGAGCAAGTAATTGTGACTTTTCAGAAACAATTTTTTCAGTCATTCGCGGTCCATCCGTTGACGATCGGGTAGCGTCGTTCACGACTGAAAGCACGTGAACTGATACGTGGCCCAATCGCGCCCTGACGACGCTTGTATTCATTGCGATCAACCAGACGAATTACTTTCTCGACAACATCGCTTTCATAACCTTTGGCAATGATATCGGCCTGGCTGAGGTCTTCTTCTATATAAGCATACAAGATAGCATCAAGTACATCATAAGCAGGTAATGAATCCTGATCTTTTTGATCTGGACGAAGTTCTGCTGATGGTGGGCGGGTAATTACACGTTCAGGAATAACTGGCGTTTCTTCCAGTGTATTACGGTATTTAGCCAATTCGAATACGATAGTTTTATAGACATCTTTAAGTACAGAGAAGCCACCAACCATATCACCGTAAAGGGTGCAATAACCTACCGAAATTTCAGATTTGTTCCCTGTGGAAAGCACAAGATTACCAAACTTGTTTGATAAGCCCATGAGCAGAGTGCCACGAGTACGTGCTTGCAGGTTTTCTTCTGTTGCATCGGCAGGTGAGTTGCCAAAGAACGGGAATAGTGTCTGCATGAAGCTATTCACGATTGGATGAATCTCGGCAATACCGAAAGTCACACCCATACGACGCGCTTGTTCAGTCGCATCTTCTACGCTCATTTGTGAGGTGTAGGTATATGGCATCATGACGGCTTGTACTTTATCCGCACCAATTGCATCAACAGCAATCGCCATTGTTAATGCTGAATCGATACCGCCAGACAATCCGAGGATAACACCTGGGAAACCTGAGCGTTGCACGTAGTCACGGGTTGCCATGACCAATGCTTGATAAATTTCAGCAAAGGTTTCCAATGCTGGAATGGCTTCAGCAGTTTTGAACTGTTTTTGTTCAGAGTCATATTCAGCAAAATGAACAGATTCTTGGAAACTTGGCGCTTGTAATGCAAGTTGCCCATTATTGTTGCTTACAAAGCTAGAACCATCAAAAATCAGGTCATCTTGTCCACCAACTTGGTTAACGTAAACAATATTCAAGTGCAACTGTTTCGCCAATTCATTCAGCGTCTGAATGCGATGTTGTGGTTTACCCACTTCATAAGGAGAAGCATTCAAGACCAGTACGGTTTCAACATTGAGTTGGCTAAGTTGCTTAACCGTGTTGAGCGACCAGACATCTTCACAAATCAAGACACCGAATTTGTGTCCCAAATATTCAAAAACAAGGTGCTGGTGGCCTTCCTGAAAGTAACGTTTTTCATCAAACACACCGTAATTTGGCAGGTTGTGTTTGTTGTAAATACCCAATACCTGACCATCTTTCATCACCGCAGCAGAATTATAACGATGGCCGTCTTCGGTTTGGTGCACGAAACCAAATACCATTACGATGTCTTTTACTTCACTTAACTGAGCAAAAGCTTTTTGAGTGCGTTTTTGAAGATTTGGGCGAAGGATTAAATCTTCCGCTGGATAACCGATGGTTGAAAGTTCTGGAAAGACGATCAAATCAGCCTGTTGTTGTTTCGCTAAATTTGCTTGCTCAATCATCTTTTGAGTATTTGAGTCAACATTGCCAATATGCGGAGAGAACTGAGCAAGGGCAATTTTAAAATTTTTCATTCAAACCTAATCCTAAGTCTTAACAAGTTTTGATACACAAGTTTTTGATTTATATAAGTATAGTTGTTAAAAACGATTGTATATCATGGCGCCAAACATTTTATATCTTAAAGAAAAATGACAAGTTTACTAATATATACTAAATGCACATTTTTCTGCGTAAAAATAACGAGTTTTTCTGTATGAAAAAGCAACATTTCTCAATGTTTAGGTAGTTATGGTGCATGATTGTGAATAAATTGAATATAACCACATCAAGTTTTTTTCATGTCAGCTTCGCACATGGACATGACGTCTCAGTGACAGTTCCAATAACGTTTAAAATTTCTAATAAAAAGAGTGACTTTAATAAACCTGTTAAAAATTTATGAAAAAATAAAAACAACTGCACTTAATTAAAAATATATTTATTTCAAGTATTTATGTTTTTATTGGGTGTTTTATATACCGTTTGTCGGGAATATCTTTGCTACACTTGAGTGTACATTTGTGCACTGCTATGATCCTGATTAATGTGAAGGGTTATACATTTTGAGATCACTCAGGTGTATTACAGCACTCAAATCAAGAGGTGGTAGATATGTCAGTTTTATTATTTCCAGTTGTTGCGTTTGGTTTAGCTGTCGTTGTTGGTCGTATTGGTACAGTCATGTTCCGTGAGCAAGAGCCACAAGCTTAAAAATTAGATTCTCTTTGAATGAAGTGAGGTGAGAAATTATGACTTCAACAATTTTATTGCCAATCATCGCTTTAGGTTTAGCGATTAGTGTTGGACGTATGGGTACCATTGTTAAGGATGCAATGCGTGTAGATTTTACAACTGATATGGATGTCGATCATGAACCTACGAATGAAACTCGCAAAGGCACAGCTGCATAATACCAATTGCGATGGTCTAACTTAAAAAGCCCTGTATATGAATGACAGGGCTTTTTTATTTTCTCAGAATAATATTGGGAATTTTCTTGAAAAAAATATCGCGTGCAATATCTCCTTGCTGTTCGATGTTGTAGCTGGAGAAGGCCTTATCGGATTTGAATTGATATCGATAAGGATCGTAGTGCTTGAAACTGAGATAATAACCCAATTGAAGAATTGCACCTTTGACAATCACATTGGTGTGCTGCTGAAACTGTAAAATATGGGCCAGCTCATGAATAAAAATCCCTTGTAAGGGGAGAGAGCACTTTGAATAATCAGCACTAAAATATTTTTGATGCACAAATAAGTTGCCATTCGGTGCCATAAAAATATTTACGGGTTGCCAAGGTAAATAGGGGATATTAAAAATTTTGATCTGTGCATAATTAATCAAGTCACCAAAGACTGGACGTGCCATGTCAATCTCGCCAGAGGTTAAGCCGCGATAGTTGAACTGATTCATTTTGAGATAAACGATTAAGTTGGCAATGAACCGGTTTTTTAATTGTTGTATAGGCCGTTGAAGTGCTTTGATCATCTGATATTCAAGTGTGAACAAAATGATGGTATTTATTCTAGAATAAAAAAACCTCAGTTAGAACTGAGGTTTTACGACAACGAGAATAACCACCGCAAATAAGATCAGGGTTGGCATTTCATTAAAGAAGCGCCAGAACTTATGTGATTTGTAGTGGGCATTGCCAATGAGCTTTTTACGGTAATAACCACACACTAGGTGATAAATCACCAAAAGACCGACCAGACCAACCTTGAGATAAAACCATAAGGCTTCATGATAATGTCGGGTTGCATCACCCCAGTCGACCAGAAAGTGGGCGGTAATTAATGTGGCAATCATAGACGGCCACATGATCCCGCGATATAACTTACGTTCCATGACTTCAAAGCGTTGATGACTAACGGCATCTTCGCTCATGGCATGGTAGACATAAAGGCGTGGTAAGTAGAACAATGCAGCGAACCAGCAAACCACGGCAATAATATGTAATGCTTTTACCCACAAGAAAGCATAAGAAGGTGCATCCATCGATAATCCTACTAAGTAGGATTATGCATCCCACTTCTTGAAAATAAGGCAGGCGTTAACACCGCCAAAACCAAAACTGTTACTCATCACAGTATTCAGTTTTGCATCGCGTTTTTCAAGTACAATATCGAAACCTTGTGCGCCTTCATCAAGCTCAGTCACGTTGATGTTTGGTGCAATAAAGTCATTTTGCATCATCAATACAGAATAAATCGCTTCCTGAACGCCGGCAGCACCTAAGCTGTGACCAGTCATTGATTTAGTTGAACTGAGTGGAGGAACCTGACCTTCACCAAATGCGCGTTCCATTGCTTTAAGCTCGGTTACGTCACCCGCTGGTGTTGAAGTACCATGTGTGTTGACATAGTCAATTTGCTCTACGCCATGCTGTTTTGCTTCATCCAATGCCATGATGATACAACGTGTTGCACCTTCACCGCTTGGTGCAACCATGTCAGCACCATCACTATTTGCTGCGTAGCCAATGACTTCAGCGAGGATGTTCGCGCCACGCGCTTGTGCATGTTCAAGTGATTCAAGTACAACGAAACCACCACCACCAGCAATCACAAAACCGTCACGGTCTTTTGAATATGGGCGTGAAGCAGTTTCTGGTGTGTCATTATATTTTGAACATAATGCACCCATCGCATCAAACAATAAGCTTTGTGACCAGTGATCTTCTTCACCACCACCAGCAAGCATTAAATCCTGTTTACCTAATTGAATCAGGTTGTAGGCATAACCAATTGCATCGGCAGAAGTTGCACATGCGCTGGTAATCGAGTGCGCAACGCCTTGCAGTTTAAATGCAACACCTACGTTTGCAGTAATGGTGTTTGACATATTACGTGGCACGAAGAAAGGACCGATTTTACGTGCGCCTTTTTCTTCTAGCAGTTTGATCATTTCTGCAACAGATGCAGTTGAGTTACCACCTGAACCACCAGCAATACCGTAACGTGGGTTATTTGCTAAATCTTCTTGTTTCAGTCCAGCATGTTCAACGGCTGCAACAGCTGCATTGTATGCATACATCGCACAAACGCCCATAAAGCGTTTCAGTTTACGATCAATGCCATCAAAATCCTGTTCAGCTGCAGCGCTAACATGGCTCTTGAAATTCAGTTCTGCATAAGTTGGGTTTAAACGTGTGCCTGAGATTCCATTTTTTAAAGAATGAGTGACCTCTTCTAAAGAGTTACCGATACATGAGTTAATGCCCATACCAGTGATTACAACACGTTTCATTTACAGATCCCTTTTATGGTAATACTTAAGCCCTGTGCATCTCGCTATGAATACAAATCAGGAGAAAATAACGATTAAAATGGCTTATGAGTGAATGACACCATGATAGCAGAAAGGTTTTTTATTTCTTATGGCAAATTTTATGCCTATTTCCAGTTGTGTAAATATTCGTAAATATTGCACTTATGGTGACGAAACGTAATGAAAGTACACACATAAAAGTTGAGATAAATCTGCATTCAACCTAGTATTTACCTAGAAATGCACACATTACACAACAGAGGTACTTGATGACAAAATCTAAAAACAAGCAATCTTCAGGTTTATTTGCACAAGCCTTTGGAGTGGCTAAAAAGCTCAGTTCAGAATTACAAAAACTGCAAGTGGCGCCAATCACCTCTGGGGCCGATCTTGCAAATTCATCTCATACAATAGAAGGAAAAGCGCGTTTTAAAAGTCCATTTGAAGTGGAAAAATACGAAAGTCCGCAACAAATGTTACGTCAGCAATTTCCTAAACTTTCACATCAGTTCCTTGGTCGTCATTACACGCGCGTGAACAGTATTGCGTCTTTTGTATCTCCTGATTTAGGTGAAAAAGCATCTGACTATTTATTCCAGTGGTTGAATGAGTTTAGTTCGAATAGTTCCCTGACGGAGAAAATCCTTGAAGAAGCAGGGGTGAAGGACATTATGGAACTCACCAAAGATACAGGTCGTTCGCAACGTTTGAGTCAGGCGCTTATTGAACAAAATAAATTATTGGCAGCCGTTCAGGGCGCTGTGACAGGTGCAACAGGTGTCTGGGGCGCGGCTATTGATATTCCTGCATCGATTGTTTTGACCTTGCGAACCATTTATCAGACTGGACGTTCACATGGCTTTGATTTGTCAGAAGAGAATGATCAAGAGATTGTTGCTTTCATCTTTAAAGAGATTGATTTGAGTCTGGTTGCTGAAAAACAAACCTTGTTGGTTGCATTAAAAGCCTTGAAATCGATGTTGGAAACGCATGACCTGCAACAGTTCCAACAATTGCTTGGATCAAATAATGATTTTGATTTAGTCAAAAAATGGCTAGTAGATGAACAAGGACAGTTTAAATTTGGATGGTTAAACCGTGTTCCTCAGGTGTCCGTGGTGGGTAAATTAACCCCTGTTGCTGGCGCCGCTTTAAGTGGTTTTTATAGCTGGCGATTGCTGGAGGATGTCGGACATAAATCACAATCTATTTTTGGTGCGGCACGTTTCTATTTAAATGAACATCCGAACGAAAATATTTCTCCATTAGATGCCTACTATAAAGCGGAGGCTTTATTGAAAAAAGCGACGCCGCGTTTATTGAATGCAACTGGGGAGGAGGCTAAGCAAGGCTTAATTTCTGAGACCTCAAAAAATGATGTGATTACCAATGTTTCGATTCAGACCAAAGATACAGATGCGCCCAAAACACCAGTGGATGAAAAAGTAGAAGAGGGAATTCAACAACTTGCAGAACAGCACGTGGTTGAACATGAACATACGGAACAGCAACCCGCGTTGAAGGCAGAGCAAGAAGAGACTTTTGATGAGAGCGAAACAGAACTCACGACTGAACAGAAATCAATTGATGTCGAACCTGCTTCAACAAAACATAGCTAATTATGGTGTGATGTTCTAGACATCAAAACACAACAAACCCAAGAAATGGTCAGCACTTACAATGTTGACCATTTTTACTTCTTAGCTTACAATTATGTGCCCTTAAAAAGAGGTTCTTTTCTTTTTTTAAGGTTGTTTAATAACGGGAGAATTGCCAAATGGCAACAACAAATCAGTTGATCCGTAAGGGTCGTACGACTTTGATTGAAAAATCAAAAGTTCCTGCGTTGAAGGCTTGTCCACAACGTCGTGGTGTATGTACACGTGTTTATACTACTACACCTAAAAAACCTAACTCAGCAATGCGT